>OLPZ01000382.1_pt1 | contig 35530 bp, 32 predicted proteins | sample 1672711 | NCBI WGS metagenome assembly OLPZ01 (sample SAMEA3136716, study PRJEB25190) | human gut metagenome
TCAATGCCTGATATGGCAATTTTATTCAGTTTGTTATATGTAATACAAGATTTTATAAAATCAATCCTTATGGACTTTTTCTTTGCCATATCAAAAACCTCCTGTTTTTTCTTACATAGTTAATATGCTGAAAAAATCTAAAACGGGACGATTTTTTGCGAAAAAATTGATGAAAATAAAAATTTCTCTACTCCGAAGTGTAGAGAAATTAAAAAGTCGCAAGCGATATTTTTGTTTATTTGTATGTTTTGGCGTTTTCATCTCGGAAATTAAATTACCGAGAATTCCCCCTTATCTTCTTAATCTGTTTTTCCAAAATGGATTCCTCCTTATGTTTTGTATTTTCAGCACTCCGGCTTTGCCGGCTGCTGCCTCGTGCTCTAGGAGAGCAGAACGGCAGGAAGAAATCGCTCGCGCGTCCGTTCGTATATAATATGCAAAATAAAAAGAAAAAGAGGTCGGCTGACCTCTTATAGTAAATGGCTATATGTAATAAGATTCTTGATAGTTAAGCTGCCTCTTTAGCAAGATTCTGCTAATTACATTAAATATGATTTTCTTGTTGGGTAATTGTAGTAAGTATCATGAGTCAGAATCAGTTCTTTTAATCGTTCATCCAAATTAAAAAATTCAGATTCTTCAGGAATCTTAGCTCCAACTCTCTTTTCAATTTCTGGTGTTGTAGCTCCATATTCTCGCATTGTTTGTGCCATTTCGAAATTGCAAATATCAGCCTCAAGAGATTCTGCAATTTTCCATAACTGATGATGACGTTCTTTCTCGTCGCTAATCCACCTTGCGTATCGATGAGCGCAAAGATATGCTTCGTGCGTCCTGAATTTAACCGGAACATCAGCAATCTTTATCTTCCCTTCAAATAAATCTGTATTACATTGCGAGCTCCAAAACATATCGTCGGTTTTTTTTGTGTAGTATTCTATATTTTCCATTTTTAACCTCCTGTTTCAATTTCTTTCTACACATTTAATATGCCGAAAAGCTCCAAAACGGTACGCCGAAATCCCAAAAAAATATGCACAAAAATATCCACAAAAATATCCTCCCCCATCCGCAAAAATCCCGCAAAAAAATTCCACCCAGCCAGAAATCTCGCATACTAAAAATGAAAACAAAAAAAATGTTTAAAAGAAAGAAAGGAGCATCAAAATGAGTTACGATATTGAACTGAAAAATAAAGTGACAGGAGAAACAGCCACAATGAGACACCCGCAGTATGTGAGAGGCGGAAACGTGCCGGCAAGGTTGAATCCGATGACGGGGAAATTAGAACAGGCGGAGCAGGCGGAAGCGCATATCAATATCACATATAATTACAGCCATTATTATTATGAGGCAACCGACGGTGACCAGCGATTTGCACATGATAAAGTGTCAGCATATTATGCTGACGGAACACAGGGCCCTATTAAAACCGAATACGGAATCCGCGGCCTGTATGGAAAGACTCCCGCTGAATCAATCCCGATGCTGATGGATATGATTGAAAAAATTAAGCAGAACTATACCGATGAAAACGGTGAATGGATTGAAACTGAAAGGACTAAAACCATATATCTTAGAAACGGAAAAGAAATCTCTGAACGCGAAGAAATTGATGCGATTTTGCATCATACATACGATGAAAAAAAAGAGATTAAATTTATGGTAAATGAGGGCGATATGTCTAATTACTGGACGGCGACTGCTGCCAATGCAATTAAACCGCTGTTGGATATGATTGTAATGTCTACAGATAACCTGACGGAAAAAGATGTTGTCTGGAGTGGCGACTAAATTATCCGTCGCATGCTTGTGACTTTAATAACTCATCGGCTACGTCGAATTCGTTATATTTATTCTGGTACCGAGCCGGCAACGGCGAGTTATCACGACGTTTTATTTCTCTACATTTCGGTGTAGAGAAATTTTTTATTTATATCATTTTTTTTCGTAAAAAAATGTCCCATTTTAGATTTTTTCGGCATATTAAATTAAATAAATATGTAAGAAAAATACATGAAAGGAGTAAACAGGAGGAATACAAAACCGCGCATTTCTCCCCATCTGACTACGAAACAAAGAATATTGTTTCTTCATCGGATGGGGTATCCTGCGATGAAAAAAATGAAACAAATTTCAATTGAAATAATACATAAATGTCCAAATAGATGTTTGCATTGTTCGTCTAATTCTGACATTAATTGTACTTTAAAAATAGAAACTGCGGAAGTAAAAAAAATAATTAATAGTGCGTCAAAGTTAAATACTGAAGTTCTAAGTATTTCTGGTGGAGAGCCTTTTTTGCATGACGGATTATTAGAAATTGTACATTATGCAAAATCTAAAGGCATTAAGGTATATATTTATACTAGTGGAATTATATTGAACATTGCTGGACGAGTTGACAGTATTCAGCAGGAACTATTACAACAATTATATAGTGTAGCAGTTGATAAAATAATTTTTGATTTACCGGCTATAAATGAAGCTATATATAATAAATTTATGGGAACATCCGGATATCAGAAATTTGTGTTTGAGAGTATTAATAAAGCTCAAAATATAGGTATTTGTACGGAAATTCATTTTGTTCCAACTAAAATAAATCTGGATGAAATAGATAATATTGTAAAATTTGCAGAAAGAGCAGGTGTTAATAAAGTTAGCTTTTTGGGATTGGTTCCTCACGGAAGAGCGGCTAATAATACTGAGGAATTAGTTTTGGACGCAGATGAGAATGAGAAATTGAAGTTAAAACTTGAGGCAATCAATAATAATAAAATAAGAATTGGAATTCCTTTACAGCGAGAGGGTTCCGATTGTTGTTGCTATGCCGGAAAGAATAAACTGTGTATCCGTTATGACGGAAAGGTATTCGGATGTGAAACATTCAAGTATATTCAATTAGCTGACGAAAACAATAGAATAGTTAAGCCGGATTCTATTTATAACAAATCTTTAGAGGATATTTATTATCATTCAGAATATTTGAAATATGAAAGAAAGTTTGTGGAGCATCAAATGGCACTTAGTGGATGTGGAGAAAAATGCCCTGTTCAAAGAAAAATGAGGAGAGTGGTAGAAATATAATCTGATACGGAAGAAGAAATTGTATATTCAGGGCCGGCACGCCTGGTTTTTTCTGCATTCATTTTTAGCATATTAAATGCGTAAAACAAACAAAAAGAAAGGAGCAAAAAAAATGCCAAGCCAAAAAATTTGCGAAACACTGTTCAAACTGGTGATGTGCCACCTGGTCGGGGATTACGTCCTCCAGATTGATTTTATCGCGAAGACGAAAGGAAAAAATTGGTACCACTTGTTGGTGCATTGTCTGCTGTATTGTCTGCCGTTTTATCTGGCGTTCGGGTTTAACTGGCAGCTCTTCGTGCTGTTTGGCACCCATATCGTAGTGGATGCGGCGAAAGAGAGGTGTCAGATTCTCCACGCTTAAAAGCGGGAGCTTGCTTTGACGAGCGAAAGTAAGTCTTAACAAGCGAACCTTTTAAGTAATGGGAATATGAGCAGAGACATGACGCGTGTGTGTATCCGGACGACGCCTTCGGGCGTCTGAAAGATACTGACACCTGCAGGTATTTTTCCAGCCTGCAGCTCTGCAAAATGCGCGCCAAGTCTAGGAAGACGATACCAGGGCAGTGCTTAGGGTTACAACCGAGGCGAAAGAACCGTATTTTCGTGAAAAGGTACTGTCCAACTCTAAATAGGAGGTAACAATTGGCAAATCTAAAATTAATAGATGAATTACTTGAAAAAACTGAATACATATATGTTCTTGGAACAGATGGAAAACCACAGATGCCAACGAACAGAAAAGTCAGAGTCAGAAGTCTTTTTAAGTCTGGCCTGGCTAAGATTGTTGATACTGTACCATTTACAATACGCCTTTTGTATGAAAATGACGCAGTATTACAGCCAATCACAATAGCTGAAGACCCGGGGAGAACAAATATTGGTGCTGCTGTATTAACACAGCTCGGAGACTTGGTTTTCTCTGCTGTTGTAGAAACCAGGAATAAAAGCATTAAGAAGCTGATGTCTGATAGAAAAGCGTATCGCCAGGCATCAAGACGCGGTGAGCGAAAAGCAAGGCAGCGCCTGGCAAAGAGACATGGAAGCATGATTAAAGCCGGGATGATAATGCGAAAACTGCCGCAGTATGCAGCTGACAAATTTGTAACATGCAAGATTATCAAGAATACTGAGGCGAGGTTCTGTAATAGAAAACGCATGCCGGACTGGTTGACGCCAACAGTGAACCATCTTGTTCAGACTCACATCAATCTGATTAAGAAGGTTGAGAAATATCTTCCAATTACCGACATTGCAATTGAGGTAAACCGTTTTGCGTTCATGCAGATGGAGAATCCGGATGCGTCTGGGGTAGACTTCCAAAATGGACCTCTGAAGGGGTTTGACGATGTCAAAGCGGCTATTTGCGAACAGCAGCACGGAAAATGCCTGATGTGTAAAAACGATATTGAGCATTTTCATCATATCGTACCGCGTTCAAAAGGTGGTTCTGACACAATCCAGAATCAGGCCGGACTTTGCAAAAAATGTCATGCAAAAGTACATACGGATGCCGAATTTCAGGCTAAGTTCAAAGATAAGAAAGAAGGTCTGATTAAAAAATATGGCGCACTCAGTGCCTTAAATCAGGCCATCCCGTTTATCTGCAAAGAACTTCTCGAGATTTACAGTGTAGAACATGTACATTTTTGCACTGGAAAAGATACCTCATTAATCAGGTCAAGTCTTGGATATGAAAAGACGAAAGATAACCAGATGCATGAAGTTGATGCCTATTGCATTGGTCTTGCTGCCATTGGAGCAGATAAGGCGAAACGTCCAGATTTCAATAATGTATTTAAGATTAAGCAGTTCAGAAGACAGGACAGACAACTAGTTCATTATCAAAAAGAAAGAACGTATTATCTTGATGGTAAGAAGATTGCGACAAACAGAAACCCGCGATTCGAGCAGAAAGGTGATGCTTTGTCTGACTGGTATAAAGAACAGATTAAGATATACGGACAGTACGAAGCAGAAAAGATGAGAAGCCGATTAACTGTTAAGAAAAGTAAACGTTCATACAATACGACAAAAAGATTGATGCCAGGATGTGTTTTTTATTACGATGGACAGCGTCATGTAATGACAGGACAGAGTTCTTACGGTAGATATCTAAGAGCTTACAATTGTGGAACAAAAGATTTTCCTGCTTCAAAATGTCAAGTCATACAGTTTAATGCAGGATTAGTTTTTGTTTAATCTTTTATTCTGTATCGTTGATTATATTTTTGTTAGCGCGTCTGTATCTCCACGTTTAAAAATGGGAGTTTTAGACGCGCGGATTCTATAAGAAAATTGGATATGTCGCTGACCAAGTGATACATTACGTGGTGTTGCTTGTATATTTTGTGTAAGGAAGAGCCTTCGGCTCTTCTTTTTTTTGGAGGGCGAAAAAATAGGTGTAAAAAAATCCGCAAAAATAATCTGACCTGGAAAAAGTTCGGCATATTGATTATGTGCAAAGAAAATAAGCGCGCCGGAGGCGCGAAAGAAAAGGAGAAAAAATAATGGAAAAAACAAAGATGCTGAAGGTGATTGCGGATTATGATGACAACCCGGTTGATGTAACTGCTGAGGTTAATTTTATCTGGAATATTGCAAATAAGCTGAGGGGGACTTATCAGTCTGACAAATATAAAGATGTTATCATTCCGATGACTATTATCAGAAGGTTTGAGTGTGCGCTGGTCAAGACCAAAGACAGAACGCAGGAGATTGCAAAGATTTTTGGTGAGGGCTGCCCGGATGAGGTGCTGTTTAAAGAAACCGGCGTTGGATATTTTAATCTGAGCGATTTTACTTTAAAAACACTGCTGGATGAGCCGGATAACCTGGAAGAGAATTTCCGGTCATATATCAGTAAGTTCTCCGGAAACGTAAGAGAGATTCTGCAGAGCCTGGAGTTTGATAAACAGATTGCGAAAATGGCAAAGAGTGACCGGCTCTTTACGGTTATGAAATCATTTTCCGAGATTGACTTGAATCCGGAAAAGGTTGATTCCATTAAGATGGGATATATTTTTGAAGACCTGATTCGCCGGTTTTCTGAAAATGCCGAGGCGGGTGACCACTACACCGGCAGGGATATTGTGAAACTGCTTGTAAGTTTGATTTGTGCTGAAGGCTGTGAAGACCTGATGCAGCCGGGGCGTGTGGTGAAAGTATTAGACCAGGCCTGCGGTACTGGCGGTATGCTGTCAACAAGCCAGAATTTTATCCTGCATATGAACCCGGAAGCTGATGTATATCTGTACGGTCAGGAAATCAACCCGGAATCTTATGCTATCTGCAAAGCCGAAATGCTTATCCGCGGTCAGGATGCTGATAATATCCAGCTGGGGGATTCCCTTAAGGTTGACAGATTTGAAGAAGAAAAGACTGTCCGGTTCGTGATTGAGAATCCGCCGTTCGGGGCTGCCTGGGGCGGTAAGGATGCACCAGAGGGAACAGAAGAAGCAGTAATCAGACAGTATGAAAGCGGTGAACACTATGAAGGCGGTCTGCCGAGTAAAGGTGACATGCAGCTGTTATTCATTCAGCGTGCGCTTGATAAAATCAACCCGAAAGATGGACGTGCGGCAATCATTACTAACGGCTCCCCGCTGTTTACAGGCGGCACTACCTCTGGAGAGTCTCAGATTAGAAGATGGCTGCTTGAACATGATTACATTGAAGCGATTGTGGCGTTGAGCCCGGATTCATTCTACAACACAGGTATCGGTACATATGTGAATATCCTTAGCAAAAACAAAAGCGAAAAAAGAAAAGGAAAGATTCAGCTGATTGATGCGTCTGGCATCTGCCATCCGTTGAGAAAGCCGCTCGGGATGAAGAAAAACGAAATCACACGCGAAGACCGCGAGAAAATCCTGGAGCTGTATGTCAATTTTGAGGAGAATGAGCACTGCAAGATTTTTGACAATGCTGAGTTCATTTATCGTGAGTATACTATCATGCAGCCGATGAAACGAAATTATATGATTACAGAAGACCGCATTGATGCGGCGAAAGCTGCAGGCTGCTTTACTTCACTGTATGATGAAAGCAAAGTAACAGAGCTGAATGAGAAGCTTGAGAACGGAGAGAAATTAACAAAAAAAGAAGAAAAAGTATTAGACAAATACGAAGCCGGAAAAATGGTTTACGATGACCTGTTAAAAAACCTTGCGGGGGCGGTGTCTGATACTGTATGGAATTGCAGAGACGGGTTCATGCCGGTACTGAAAAACCTGCTGCCGAAGGTGAACGGGAAAGCGTGTCTTGATGCCAAAGGACTCCTTAAACTGGCCGGCGGGCTGTCCAAGAGGGACGAAAATGCCTTAGTACAGACAGACAAGAAAGGCAACATCGAGTGTGACCCGGAGACAAAGGACACGGAGATTGTGAAAGGCACTGACACAATTGAAGAGTATATGGCGCGGGAGGTGCTACCGCATATTCCGGATGCAGTTTGGTTCTTTGAGGAGGATACGAAGAAAGGCACTGTAAAGACCGGGGCAGAGATTCCGTTTACCAGATATTTCTTCAAATACCATAGACCGGAGACGATGGAAGCGCTGCAGGCGAAGATTATGAAAAGCCAGGGCGAGATTGGAAAAGACCTGGATGAACTGTTTGAGTAAAAAAACAGGGATAATTGAGATGGATGGGGCGCTGCCCCCTCCACCCCCGCCAGGCTTGCAGCCTGGACTGCGAGCAAAACTGCGTTTCGCTGTGTTGTTGTTTGCCGCCGAAGGCGGCAGGAAATCAGAAAAGAGGTTGAATGATGAGTCAGAGAAAAAAGAAAAAGCAAAAGCAGCAGACAGTTTCAGCATCTACTCAAGACAGACAGCAGAGAGATTATGTTCCAACAAAAGAAGAGCTGATTAACGAGCAAATCATAAATCTTGTTTGCGAAGTTTGTATATTTAATAACGAGCATTGCTATTGCGGGATGTATGTGGAAAATCCGGATGAAGTGAAAGAAATGTTTACTATTTTAAAAAATCTCCAGCCTGGAAAATTTACCACATTGACAGTAATGGCTGCTTATGAAATTTGGGGTAGGGTATTTTCTCAACTTGGGGGATTGTCAGCAGATAAAGATGACCCGAATTTTCCGGTAATTCAGGAAATTAAACGGCTTTCGTCAATATATGGAACAGGATATATTTTGCCGGCACATGATGCCCTTGACAATATGATATATCCAGAATTTCCGAGAAAGTATTTCTATTAAAAAAAAGAAAAAGAAAAGAAGAAAATTCAGGGCGCTGCCCTGAAACCCGCCAGGCTTGCAGCCTGGACGGCAGGCGAAACTTCGTTTCGCTGTGTTGTTGTTTGCTGCCGAAGGCGGCAGGAAAATTGCATATTGGAGCACGAAAAATTTCTTCTTGACATATTTGCTGAAATGTGATATATAATATATACGAGAAGATTTGCTCGTAGTTGCGCGAGCAAGTAAAACAAAAAAAAGCACGCTGAGTAGATTTGCTCGTAGGGCGCGAGCAAGTAAGGAATAAAAGAAAGTCCCACTGAGAAGAATTTATCGCAAACAGCTCCTATGAATAGGGGCTATTTGTGTTTATATGCAAAGGAAAATGAGATGATTGGAAACAAAAGATTTATATTTTTAGCTGAAAAATTTTATCAGCAATATCCGGCAGAACAATATCCAGAACTAGAGCAAAAACGAGACAGGCCATATATCCAAATTTGGGTTACAATCGATGGCGTCAACTTTGCAATTCCTCTTCGTTCAAGCATACATCATCCGTTTGTATTTTGGACAGATGAGGAACGACATTGTGGCGTAGACTTCTCCAAAGCTGTCGTTTTGCCAGATGAATCATATATCAACGAATCAATAACGCCTCACTTGCGAGATAATGAGTTTGCAGCATTATATAATAAAGATTATATGATTGAACGGCAGATGAGGCGATACATACAAAAATACAAAAGAGCAAAAGCAAACTTACAAAAGCCATTTAATAGAAAGCTTGTAAGCTTTTCAACTCTTCAGTATTTTGAAGAAGAAATTGCAAATATAAACTAAAAAAAAGGTGTCGCAAATTTTGCGACACTTTTTTTTGCTGCCAAAGTATCAACAGTACGAATTTGGACTAGAGAAAAATTCCATATACAAAGCAGCATCACTGTCTGAAATATCACAAAAATCATCTCGACCATCAAATCCAACAATAAAAAAATCCCCCGCAATGAAATCGCCTGGAATTACTCGATTAGGCTTTAAACCTATAACTTTTCCATCGTCATTACATACAAGTATAGCAGTAGAAGAAAGGGAAATTGTCTGGATATATCCGCCAACAAATTCAGACTCTGCATCTAAAGAATGTTCGATATCTATTACTTCAGGAAGTTCGCCAGTTCTTACAGCTAAAATTTTCATTATGCGTGCTCCTAACATGTATATATATTTAAAAAAAGTATATCAAAAATACACAAAATAATCAACAATCTATGCAGAAGAATATCGTTTATTGTCGTTATTTATCAAGGATAAAGGAAGAATACTCCTTCCTCTATAGATAGATATAGGAAGAGAGATGAATTCCATTGTTTTTCAAAAACATAAAAAAAATCGCATTGCGACTTTTAAATTCACGCTAACCGGCGTGATTTTTTTTGTAAAAAAAATCCGCATAAAATTACTCCTTTTGAAAAAATTCGGCATATTAAATATGTACAGATAAAAAGGAGGTGACTACATGCAGACAACAGTAGAAGTGAATATGGCACAGAAATATCGTATTAGCGATAAGAATGATAAAGAAGTATTTGACTTTTTAAAACAGAATTTTGGATGTAACCGCAAAGTATATAATCTGTGTGTAGACAGCCTTTACGCACAGCTGGAAAAAGCTGGATATCAGGCAGGAGATGATATTCCTGGCGTTAAGTTTCCAAAAATCACAGACCTGAAGAAAGAATTTGAGTATCTGAAAAAAGCAGACGCCCAGGGATTATCAAACTCAATCATGGATTTTAAAAGCGCATTGGAGAAGTATATCACAAAATGTGACCACACAACTTATACAAAACGAGCTATCAGAAGAAGCGAATCCGGAACCGAAGCCCTGTCATTCAGGGGTCTTAAGGGTATGCCTAAATTTCACGCAAAGGTAAGAGGATATAATTCATACCGCACTGTAGCCCAATATCCAAGTGAATCAAATACAATCAAGAACGCGACAGTAAGACTTATTGGCGATGTTTTGTATGTACCTAAAAAGAAGAAAGGAATGAAGCTGATTCTCCATCGAAATCTTCCAGAAAACGCACATATCTGTAATGTTACATTAAGTCTTGATACTGATGGCCATTTCTACGCGAGTATTGCTTTCAGCTATGTAATGCAGATGGAAATGGATTTGCGAAACCTTGCCATAACCGGCGGAACGCTTCCAGAAAATCTTACATTTCTTGGATTAGATTACTCTCAGAATGATTTTTATGTAGATAGTGATGGTAAGAAAGCCAATTACCCGCACTATTACAGAAAATCAGAAGAGAAACTCGGTAAGCTTCAGACACGTTTGGCAAAAAAGCAAAAGGGAAGCAGTAACTATAAAAAGCTGCAGGCTAAGATTCAGAAGCTCCACGCTAAGATTAAAAATCAGCGTAATGATTTTCTACAACAGGAAAGCACTAGGCTTGTCAGAAAATATGATGTGATTGCCGTTGAAGACATTGACCTCCGGGCGATGGGTGGAGCATTGAAACTTGGTAAAAATCTGCATGATAATGGTTTTGGAATGTTCAGAACTATGCTCGCCTATAAACTCGAGCAAAAAGGTTCATGCCTTGTTAAAGTTGACCGATGGTTTGCTTCTACTAAAACATGCAGCCATTGCGGACACGTTCAGAAAGTCGGTCTTGATGAACGTACATATGTTTGCGAAGAATGCGGATTCACTATTGACAGAGACTGGAACGCAGCAATAAACATCAGGGAAGAGGGAAAACGTATTTTCTTAGACTATTTCAAGACCTTAATTGAAGAAAAACAGGCTGCGGCCTGATTACCTATATATCGAACCAACCGGTGGAACACCGGGGCTTGCCTGTGCAACATTGATAATTCGCCTGCTTTGCAGCAGGGCTCATTACCAGACTTCGAACGTAATTCTACGTTCTTCGTTGGCAGGAAAAAAGATGGTCTTTGATAACTCCCCGGCTTCGCCGGAGTCGTTACCAGACTTCGTTGACCAGAAGCCCCCACTTCGGCGCGAGCAAGTGGTGGGTAGTTCACTACACGTAATTTAGCATATTAAGTTTGTAGAGCATTTATACTTTTATAATTTAGTTTACGGAGGCAACTATGAGTAAATTTTTAAGAATTGACACTTATGGCACAGAGGATAAGGGCTTTTATGAAATAGGAAAAGTCAAAATATGCACAATTCAAAACATTTCGCCATACATATTATGCGGCGCATTTTATTGGATGAAGGGATTTGAATTATCAAAATTAACTTCTAATAATACTCAATATGACGCCAAGCGATGCGCGATATTTCATCAGCCACAAAGCTTTCATTCTATTTGGGATATTGTAGACTTGAAAGAAACTGATGAAATAAAAAAATGTACATTTAGTGGCATTTATCATAATGAACAAATTACAGCAGAAATTGATTTTGAACGTTCAAAAATAACATTAAGAACAGAAACCAGAGAAATGCAAGAGCCATTATGCGCTTTCATTGAAAAGAGAATCAGTGAACTGTTAAATAGATACAAAAATGAAATTCTAATTGTAGTTAATATGCAGTCAGAATTTCCATTTAATATCACGGAATACAAAATTTTTCGAGAATTCACGATGGAAGACGTTGAAGCTCTTTGCGACCAGCTAGATGCTTCAGGTTTTTTTGCCGGAACATACAAAGATAAAAATAAAAGAATGTATCTAATCGATGGCTTATCTGCAAAAGGCATGAATGCATTGATTCAATCACAAAACAAATAAAAGATAAATGCTCTACATCGGCATATAACACTTTGCTGAAAATAATCAGGTATCGCAAATTTTGATACCTGATTTTTTTTGACTAGGCTGTAAGCCTGCCGGGGTCGCACGACGTTCTGGGGACGTTGGATTTACAACGGTTTACGGCATCCATTTGATGCTGGTTTTGAACCGACCGAAGCGAAGACAGAACGGAGACAGGGACGGCACACGAATAAAATCCGCAAAAATAATCGGCGGAGCTGCTTTTTTCGGCATATTGATTACAGCTAAAAAACAAAGAAACAAAAAAGGAGATAAAAATATGTCGAAAAAAAATCAGAATTACACAAATCGGAAGCAGAACAGATTTCATCCGGAGCGGATGCGGGGAAATGTTTTTGTAAACAACAGCGGAAAGCAGTGGCTGCCGGGAGAAAACGGGAGAGCGGCGAAGGTTGAAAGGCTGCTGAGAGGGGCAAAAGAGGAGAAAAAAGAAATTGCCGGCAATATGGCGGGGTATAAAGATTCGGGGGTTGAATGGATTGGGGCGATTCCAAAGGGGTGGAAGTTTGTACCATTAAAAGATAGTTTTTATTTTGTAGCAGGCGGAACTCCATTAAGCAATGTTTTGTCAAACTGGGATGAAGGAGTCGCTTGGGTCACTCCTGCCGATTTTAAAACAGATAAGATGTATATTTCAAAAGGCGCCCGTTCCTTGTCAAAAAAGGGGTATCAGTCTTGCAATGCAAAAATGTTGCCTCCTGGAAGCATCATTTTTTCAAAGAGAGCACCGATTGGTTCTGTTGCAATAAACACAGCTGAATTGTGCACAAATCAAGGATGCATTGGCTTATTAAACAAAACCAAAAATGCAAATAATAAGTATTTTTATTATATTTTAAGCATTGCAACGCAGACATTTGAAGCACTTGGTGCAGGTGTTACCTTTAAAGAAATCTCAATAAAAAACTTTGGAAATGTAAGTCTTCCGCTCCCGCCCCTCCCCGAGCAGCAGCGAATCGCCGATTTTCTGGATACAAAATGCGGTATTCTTGACCGCACGATTGATGCCGTTAGCCGGCAGATTGAGGATTTGGAAAAATATAAAAAGGCATTAATAACAAAAACAGTGACAAAAGGAATTTGTAAAAAAGGCGAGCACGAGAGAGCGATGAAAGATTCCGGGGTTGAATGGATTGGGAAAGTGCCGGAAGAGTGGAATGTAAAACCGTTTAAGGCTCTTGCTGGTATGAAAGGCAGCAGCGAATATACCGCCCGTGATATCGTCGATGAGGGCGAAGGAGCAATCCTTTTAAGCCCTTCTAATATCAATGACAATGAACTGAACCTCTCTAAGAGAACTTATATTTCGCAGAAGAAATATGACAAATCAACAACAAAAATTCAGCGCGGAGATTTGCTTTTTACTAAAACCGCATCTGTAGGAAAATGCGTGATTTATGACTCTGACGAGCCGGCAATGCCGAATCCTCAGTTGGTAGTCTTAAAAAATATAAAATGCCTGCCGAAGTTTTTATATTATTCAATGGTTTCAGATGTGATGCAGGCGCCCACAAAAATGTATGTCTACGGAAGCGTCATTCCGACAATTTCACAGCTGAATCTTGGACGGATTAAGATTCCTGTTCCGTCACCAGAAGAGCAGCAGCAGATTGCCGATTACCTTGACGAAAAATGCAAAAATATAGACAACAGAGTACAGAAAAGAAAACAGCAGCTGGAATGGCTGAAGGAGTATAAAAAGAGTTTGATTTTTGATTATGTGACAGGGAAGAAGAGGATAGAAGAATAAGCCCTATCTTCTCTTCGTAAAACAAAATTTCAGCATATTGATATTGTAACCCGAAAATACCGCAGGAGCTTTTGTTCCTGCGGTTGTATTTGAAATGAGAAAGGAGGTGAGAAGAAGATGGAGAAACTGAAAACTGTAAATGAGGTTTTAAATTCATTACAACTTAAAAACATTGATACATTAAATGTGTCACAGATATCATTGCTTGATTTAATTTATGGTACATGTAAGGCTATGGAAAATCTGCTGTCTAAACATAAAAATATTATGGATGATAAATCGCTTAATGTTCTCAAGTTCGGAGTATTAAATGAAAATGAAGTTTCAGAAAATTTTTGCAAAGAACAACAGCTTAAACAACTGCAACTTTGTCCAAATAATTCAAATATTACTTTTATTATTAATTATGTTTACAACGACAATAATAATCCAATAGCATTCTTTGTACATCTTATCGGCGTATTTGATGAAAAAGATACTTTTAATTGGAACGATGACTCATGGCTTGAGATTAACGCTGATGATGCAAGCAGATTACGTCAAGAATTCGTAAACTCTATATTCTACAAAGTAAATCTCACTGATACAAAAAAATAAACAATAAAGTAATTGGCGCCGCAAGAAATTGCGGCGTTTAAAAAAAGAAAAATATTTACAAAAAAATCAAAAGAAAAGAAGTGAAGACGGGAGGGAATTGGCAGCCGGCAGGTTACACCTGCCGGCTGTTGCTGTGTGTTGGATGAAGGAAAGTTATGAGAGTGCCGATATAGAAAGATGGGCGGCGGGTGAGTGTTGACCGGACGAGCCGGAATGAAGGTTGTTGGATATTTGAAGGCTGAGATTTGCTCTGCAAAGAAGAAGATGGATGGCAAAAGATTATTGCCGGCTGACGCGGAGGTGAGCTTGCCGGCTGCCGCGGAATGTTTGGCGTAACTGTATTGCCTGCAGGGCTGACTGCAAGCCTAGCTGGGGTGCTTGCGGGGCACGAAACCCTGCATACTCCCGTTGCGTTTTGCTGTCGGCTGCATATTCCTTCGTTTTTTCGCCATCTCTCCAGAAATCCGCAAAAAAAATCGTTTTATTTTCTCTTTTTTGCATATTACATGCATAGAACAACGCGGAGATATGCGAGCCTTCGGCCCGCCTGAAATAGAAAGGAATGCATAAAAATGAGAGGAAATAAAGAACACGATTTTCAGCAGCATATAATTGAAAAGCTGATGGCTGCTGGTTATGAATACAGAAAAAATACATATGACCAGACATTTGCGGTTGATAGAGACTGTCTGAAGAGATTTTTGGAGAGTACACAAAAAGACGAGTTAAAAAAACTTCAAAAAAGACACCCGGATGTTATGGAGACTGTCATTAGGATGGCAAATGATGAAATGCTGAAACGTGGCAAGAATTATGTGCTGAAGCATGGGGTCTGCATTGACGGGATAAGTATCAAATTGATGTATGCAAAGCCGGCTTCAAATATGAATGAAAAGATGGTTGAAAATTACAAGAGCAATATTTTTTCAGTGATGGAAGAAGTGTGGGTGTCTCAGACTGAGCGGGTGGATTTGGTGCTGTTTTTGAATGGTATTGCGATTGTGACAATGGAGCTTAAATATACTCCATCAGGTCAGAATTACAGATTCGCAATTAATCAGTATAAAAATGCCAGGAACAAAAACACAAAAATATTTGACGTGATGACCGGTGCTGTCGTTAATTTTGCAATGGATGAAAACGAAGTTTATATGTCAACATATATCAACGGGAAAGACACCGTCTTCCTGCCGTTCAATCAGGGAACCGGAACAGGTATCGATGCGGAGGCTGGAAACCCTGCGTGCAAAAACGAATTCCCGGTACATTATATGTATGATTATATCATGCTGCCGGATACGGTGCTGAATCTGATTGCAAATTATATATATGTTGATAATAATGGCTTGCTGATTTTCCCGCGCTTTCATCAGATTGACTGTGTGGAAAAACTGATTGAAGCAGTTAAGAAAAACAGAACCAAAAAAGACTATCTTATCCAGCACTCTGCCGGCTCTGGAAAAACAAATGAGATTTCCTGGCTGGCATACCGCCTGGCGTCGCTCCACGTATACGACGGGGCAAGGGCAGTTGCCGTTTTTGATAAAGTCATTATCATGACAGACAGAAGAACTGTAGACCGTCAGCTGCAGCAGGCAATTATGGGGCGTGAACACTGCGAAGGATTTGTAAGGGCACTTGGGCGCGGCTGTACATCGGCTGACCTTAAAGAAGCCCTGGCGAGCAATGCAAAAATCATCATTACGACTATCCAGAAATTCCCGTATATCGCTGATGAAATTGGATATATGAAAAGCAAAAGCTTCGGCGTCATTATTGATGAAGCACATTCTTCAACGTCTGGCGAAGACCTGAAAGCGGTAAAGAAAGCGCTTAATCTCGGTGTTGACGTGGAAGATATAGAAGATGCCGTAACTGAAAATATGAGACAGACCGGCAGGCAGGCGAATGTTGCGATGTTTGCATTTACCGCAACACCAAAACCGAAAACTCTTGAAACCTTCGGAATACAGACACCGGATGGCAAGTTTGCAGCATTCCATACATATTCAATGAAGCAGGCATGCAGTGAGGGATATATCCTGGACGTATTCCAGGCATACATTGAGTATCAGACATATTACCATGTAAGAAAGGTTGGCAATTCAGACCCGGTATGTAATAAAAGAGATACGAAAAGAGACATCACAAAAATGGTAAGCCTTAACGATACTAACATTGACCAGCGGCTGAATATCATTATTGACAATTTCATGTCTCGTGTAAGATGCCAGCTTGACGGTCACGGTAAGGCGATGATTTTGTGTGCATCAAGAGAAGAAGCGGTAAAAATAAAGAAAAAATTAGATAAAAAGTTGAAAAAACGCGGAATTGATGTGAAAGCACTGGTTGCCTTTTCAGGTTCTGTGGTTATTGATGGCGAAGAATATACGGAAGCAAAGATGAATGGCTTTCCAGAAAGCAAGACGGCAGCAATATTTGATACTGACGAATACGGCATCTTGGTTGTGGCAGACAAATATCAGACAGGATTTGACCAGCCGAAACTCTGTGGCATGTACATTATGAAGTCATTAAGCGGCGTAAATGCTGTGCAGACATTATCACGTCTGAACAGACCATGCCGTCCGTATGTTAAAAAACCGGTCATTATTGATTTCAAAAACACATGCAGTGATATGATTGACGCATTCGCGCCATTCTACACAACCACAACCCTGGCAGAGCCTGCAAGCCTGGATGATTTATTGAAAATCAACAGCGAGCTGACGGCGTCAGGCGTGCTGATTGCCGAAGAAGTAGACAAAGCGAGCAGGATGATTCTGAAAAATGAAAAAACATCAAGTGACAGAGTATATATCTCAGGTGCGTTCACTGGATTAACAAAACGTATTGAGGCGGCCGGTAGCAGTGCTGGCATTATCAGAAACAGAATAAAAAAATTCTTAAAAATATACGTCGGGGTTTCTATGAATACGGAGATGAAAGATGTTGAGCTGCATAAGAGATATGTATTCCTGAATGCATACAAATCTGTGATGGGAGCTGAAGAACGTGAATTTAACGATAATCACGCTGACGAGATGCTGGTGATTGATGATGTGAACCAGGTTGGAGGCAGAGAAACAACCAGGGAGGTTCTGGCAGACGGTGAGGACGTGAACGGAACAGGAACAGGAACCGGCGGTGAAACGGTAGAGCAGGATGACTTTTTATCAAATATTATTGAAGAGTTAAACAACAAAATCGGGCTGAAGCTGGACAGCAGGATGCTCATTCCGTATATCAAGAGTATCAAAAAACGGTTGATGGATGATGAACGATTAAAAAATGCAGCAGAAAAGAATTCGGAAAATGACTTTGCAACCGTGTATTACGGCAAAATCATGGATATTTTTGTTCAGGAATTGAAGAATCTGTATGGCGTCGGTGGTGTTGGTAATGGCGCGGAAGTTGAGGAGCTTAGTCAAAAAGAAAGAGAAGACAGGATAGAGTTCGCCCGGGCGATGATGGATGCGGAAATGAGAAGACGTGTGTTTGGGATGTATCTTGATGAGGTGCATAAAGAGATGGGAGGGAAGGAAAAGTAAGATAAAAAAAAGATGAAAAAAAATGTGTTATATTTTTCATTTTTTCTGTATATTAAATTTGGAATGAGACAAGAAAGTCAGAACAGGAGCTGCCTTCCTAGTGCTAAAGTTGTGAGTAACAATAATGTCAACTATTGTGAGCAGTTGGTGGCTTCGGGGCTGTCTCAACCCCTATCTTATGCAAATACTTAACAACTTCGAATAACTTCGCTTGTTTTTTTTGTCTGATATGTATAATCGAACGGCTGACGTCTCCGAAATATGACCGGTTCACAGAAAAAGCAAACGAAAAAAATCGGGAAAACAGTCCACAAAAGGAGGTAATCGCATGGGGAAATTAATGCACAAAGTAAACGGAATAATATTTTTGATTTTTCTACCGTGCTTGATGACAATTGTATCTTTTCATATTGCAAATTTCTATGCAAATGATAATACTAAAGAGCTTCAAGCTGAAGTAATGAGTGTGGAAATCACGGAAGCTCCATCATATTTCAGATATAGCAGAATTCCAGGAGTAATGAAAGTAAAGTATAAATATAACTTCAGGAATAAGCAATACGTAACAGAAAAAGAAGAGCCAACTACAAAAATAAAGGTTGGAAATAATAAGAAAATCACAATTAGCAAAAATAATCCAAATATAATCTTAGATTGCAGCAAAAAAGATGCAAACATATTTGTTTTAACTTTTGTAACTGTAGCCATTCTAAGTTGTATTTCCGGCATAATATGCCTAAAACAATAAGCGAGAATCCTCGGCAATTTAATTACCGATATGAAAGTGTTCAAAATGGAAACCTGCATAAATACTGAGTGTTCCGTCCACCTATGGACGGGTAAAAAAAGCAAGACGCAAATTTTGCATCTTGCTTATTTTTCTTTTCTGCAGAAATCCGGCATATTAAATTTGCAAAAAAAAAACAAAAATATCTACAAAGAAAGGGAAAAAAATGGGTATAATGAAAAGAAAATTCCAGGAAGGAGTAGTAATACTTTACGTTGCGGATGGCGCAAACTTAATGGACATTGATGTTGCTGATGATATTAAAGAAGTGGAAATCTGGCGCGATTTCACAATGCCGGATACAAACAAAAGCTTTCCAAATGTAGAAACATTAACCATTAAACCAGGTGTTAGCGATATCAGAATTCCAAACAGCTTATTCCCAAATGTAAGATACGTTAACTCAGAAAGTACTGCTTTTTTGTCAGGAAAATATCTGGTAGAGACATCTTGCGAAGTCAATACGCTGCTTAATGCTTTTTGCCAGGAATCAGGAGAGACAATCGACCTGACAGGAATTAACAGGATTGCTGATTTTGCATTTTCCGGGTGCAAAGCCGAAGAAATGGAAGTATGTGATGCTATAACGTCCTTTCATCAGGTTCACGCAGACGCTTTTACAGATTCCGCTTTTAGTGCTAAGCCGTTCGTTAACGGATTAAAGCTTGCCGGAAATCTTGTTCTTGAGATTGATAAAACAACAGAGGATATAGAGCTGCCGGATACACCATACAACTTTGTGTTTCTGGAGACGGCTGACATATCGCATATAAAAAGCCTGACAGTCCATCATCCGGATGCTTTGCATTTCATGAATGATGCTCCGGAAACGATAGTCCTGAAAACCGATAAAAGACTTGCCTTTTCTGATATTACAACTTTGGCGCACCATAGCACCTCAAAAGGATATGTGCAGAATTTCTCGATAATTCATCCGGGTTTTAAAGAAATTGATGGAGTTGTATACACAAAAAGCAAAAAAACTCTTGTTGCCTGCTCCATATCAAAAAAATATGTTGAGGTTTTGGATGGAACAGAAGAAATATCTGCAAGCGCGTTTGCTCGGTGTAATATTGAGGAAGTTGTTCTTCCTGATTCGCTAAAAACTATCGGCAAAGTAGCGTTCACAGACTGTGAAAGGTTGAAAATCGTTAAGTTTGGAAATGGATTGAAAGGTATCGACATGTTTGCTTTTTTTCGATGCCGTAACCTCAAACATATTGACTTTCCGTCTTCGCTGAAGCATATTCATAATAGTGCATTTGCTGCCTCTGGCTTTAAAGAAGTCGATTTAAATGAAGACTTAGAATCCATTAAGTCGGAAGCATTCGATGACCTGCTTTCGTCTTTTCCAATACCGCCTTTTGGATATGATACATTGGAAGAAGCTTCCGCGGTTGTAAGATGTGGCGAAAAGTATCTGTATATACCAAGAAATATTTCCAGAAAGGCATTTTTGTATGATAAAATCAAAGAGACAATCATACATTATTTTCTTGATACAGATGCTCCAGACTATATATCTATGCTGGAATACAGCACTGGAGATACATGCCGCGATGCAGTTGCAGTTGCAGAATTTTGTGATTTTGGAAATGAAAACGCTAAAAGTCACATTAAACAACGCATCAGAAGAATATTACCTAAACTTCTTAATGAGAAAAACGAAAAATGTATAACAAAACTCATCATGGCAGATATCATACCTGATGATGTCTTGGAATGGCTGTGGAAAACTGCAAACCGGGAAAATATGTCGGTTGTACAGGCATATCTTCTGGAATACATGAAAAAAATACAGAAAAAAAATTACAAAAATTTCAGTTGTAAAGTCGTAAGGATTAATCCATTGAAAGCAGCCGGCGCGAAAGCGTCGGCTGCTTTTTGCGGTCTCACAGACACAGGAAATTTTGCGTCTTGTTTTCTTTTCTACAAAAATCCGGCATATTAAATTTGCAAAAAAAATAAAAATATCTACAAAGAGAGGAGTTAAAAAAATGGCATATACACCGATGTTTGACAAAGTAATCAATACAAAACCTGACAGAGAGCTTTGTCTTAAATTTCTGGAATTCCTGAAAGAAAAAGGGCTTGTGCAGGGAGATGTTAATCCGGAAGAGACCGTCGCTGAGTTCTTCGACATTGACCTTGAGCAGGCGGAAGACGAACGAAAAATGCTGGTAAGAGAATTTCATGAGTCCGTAGCTGCAAATTTACATACAGCATCAGAGGCGCTGGCGAGAATGGGGCGGCAAAAAGAACGCAGAGAAAAGAAAAATGCTGAGAACGCTGAGAACGCTGAGAGCGGAAACCGGGAAAAAGAAAAAGAGCTTAAAAAAGAAGCAGGAAAAAGAGCAGAGGCAAAGGAAGCGTCAGAGCATGAAGCAGCCAAAGAAACCGAGGCTGAAGATGAGAATGTGGAGCTAAATAGTCATGGAGTAAATGCAAAAATTAAGGCGCATATCTTTGATGATGCAAAAATGCGAGAATTTGGGTTCACCGACTATGCAAAAGACCGATGGTATTTCTGCCGTGGAATTAATTTCAAGGATGTTAAGAAAAAGAGAGGTCTAAACGATATTGACATTTCATTTTCTGTGACGATACCAAAAGACGGAAGCGATATCCAGATTGATGTTCTGGATGAATGGTTCTGCCAGCCGTATGACTACCAGTATATCCTGGAAAAAGACCCTGGACACAAAATTGCAAATATTGTAAAAGAACAGGTGGAGTATTGGATGGAAAAGCTGCAGGAAGAAGGCGTGTTGAAGGGACATGTAAGAGGGGAGTATATCTGAAAAATAATTGGAAGGAGTCAGCACGGCTATGCCGGTCTGGCTCCTTATTTTAATTCTGCTCTGATTTCTTTTTCTCTGCCGCAAAAAGAACGTCTGCAAGATTGCCTCCTGTAAGAACGTTTGGATATTTACTTATAATTCTATAAAATACATAGTACTCACCATCCTTATACTTAACATTATCACAATGGCGCGTAAAACCGTGGCCATTGAACGTAGTGAATCTGGTAACGAGTCCGGCAAAGCCGGCGAGTTATCAATCTAAATACGAATCACGCTAGTACCAAACGCGTGCTATTCGCACGTCGATAACAGGAGATAGAGGGATAGTGTTAGTCCTGCGAGGCGAATTTGGCCTCGCGAAGAAGCCACGGTCAACCTTTGGTTGTCCGTCGGTCAATCACCTTTTCTGATTAACTTTGTCTTAGATTTTCTACAATTTCCGTTAGGTTTTCACTGCTTAACGTGCCTGGATTTTCTGCCTCAAACTGAACCAGCAGACGGCAGTTTTCAGCCTCCGTTTCGGTTTGTTGCCGGTATAGATGACGCAGTTCTTGGATGTTTAAATTGACGGTGTTCTCTATTAATTTTCTTGATGCTGCTGGCATCGTATCGTATCCGGTTTCTCCGTAAAGTTTTTCGCATGCATCGCGGATTTCGGTAATATTGATTGGACTTTCTCTCTTTTCGTTTTCCTCAATAAGGATTCCGATGATGTCAGAAAGGTCATGCTTGTATATTCTGCCACTTCGCATTTTCATCGCAATCAAAAAAGCGCCTGTTATCGTTCTGATTTCAACAATATTGGAAAATGTCCGGTAATGCTTGGAGTATAGCCGCAGCATCGGCGAAAAAGACACTGTTTTTGTAAAATCGCTGTTAATCCAATCATTTGGCAGATTTTCTTCATCACGAATCCGGCAAATCGCATCACGCATTACGTCGGGTGCCTGGATGATTGCATCAATATCAGTGCTGCTTTGGCGGAAAGAATAGTTGACCGCAATCGCAGAACCTCCGACGAGTATAATTTCTGCTGGCATACGGCCGGCGCTGAGTTTTTTGTAGACTTTGGATAGCTTTTTAAGGTATATGTCGATTGATTCTTTGGAAAATTCTTTTTGGTCGTTTTTTGTATGCATTTTTTTATCTCTTTTCTGTATTTTTTTCTATAGTCTTATGGTTCCTTTTTGTTTTTAATATGCAGAATTTTTGGAAAAAAAATTGTATGTATTTTTTTTATTTTTTTCACAAAAAGCGTCCCGTTTTGAAAAAATCCTGCATATTAAATATGAGAATGTGATAACCCAAATTGCAAAAAATATTTTGTACAAACTACACAACGAAGTATTTACGGCATTTGAAATCCGCTTAAATACTGAGTGCTCCCTCATATCAAGTGAGGGTATATCGGTTCCTTCATTATATGTAAGGGTATATCGTACGCTCCCTCATCACGAGTGAGGGTATATCGTCTTTTACGGGCGAGTATAAAGACGCAATTTTTTTGCGTCTTTTTTGCATTTCTTTTCTTCAAGAATCACTCATATTAAAAATGTAAAAATATTTCAAAAAATACACACAAAGAAAGGAAGCCAAAAATATGAGTAATATATCTTTTCAGGATGGAGTAGTTTTCTACGAATGTTCAGCCAATGAGCTGATTGACGTTGAAATTGAAGATTACGTTGACGAGTTAGTTTTCGGAAACAAAATGAATTGCGCTGTGTATAACCTTCTCAACGTAAGCGAATCATTCCCACAGATTAGAACAATCGTAATTGAAGAAGGAGTTGAAAAAATCCAAATCTGGAATAGAACATTTCCAAATGTTAAGAAAGTGATATCTTACAACAAGAAATTTCTGTCCGGAAACGTTCTTAAAGGGCTCGGAAATTCTACCGGAAACGAAATTATCCTCTTTAATTCATTTGTTAAGAACGAATGTGAGGCGATTGATTTAAGCGAAGTTTCATGTATTGAAAGCCACGCTTTTGAAGATTGCAAATCCGGAAATATCATTAATGACGATGATGTCGTTAATTTTTGCTATGACGCATTTAAAGATTTTCATGGCATTGCCAACCTTCCGAGACTGGAGGGCGGAGGACATGTCCTCGGACATATCCTGATGGATTACCAGTATGATATACCTGATTATATTAAGGCTATCAGTAATGCCGCTGATTTTTCAGGCAAAACTATAAGGATTTCGGATGCTTCACTGTTGTATAACATCAAGACCGCTTATGCACCATCAAAAATTGAGATTAGGGGAGACAAGTTTAATATCATTGAAATTATCAATGTCATGAGAAATTTCAGACTTGAATCGCTTGAAATATTGGACGATAACCCATACCTCAAAACAATTGATGATATCTTATATACGAAAGATATGAGGATGCTTATCAAGTGTTCAAAAAATAAGAGCGGACGTGTTAAAATTCCTGATGGAGTGGAAGAAATAAGAGAAGATGCTTTTGCGTACTCCAACATATCTGAAGTTATCATGCCGGATTCAGTCAAATACATCGGTGAAAGAGTATTCTATGGATGCCGCAAGCTGACACATATAAGATACAGTAAGAACCTTACGTATATTCCGAAGGAAGCATTTTCCGGATGTAATGCCCTTGATTTGTCTCATTTGTTTGATAACGTTAAAAACATCGGAAGTCGTGTAGCAATGATATCCGGCCTGATTAATATACCTGACGGAGTTGAAAATATCGCAGAAGAAGCATTCTGCTTTAGTAATAAAGACGAAGATTCTAAAGTAATAATTCCACCATCGGTAAAAACAGTTGGGCTTAGGAGCTTTTACGGGGCAAAAAATATAACCGTTGAAACCAAAAACGGAATTCTGCCAAAAGGATTTTTCAAGGCGATTGGCTATCAGGTCTACAGTAATAATTCGTATTCAGCCATATCTGTAACCGTAGACGGCAAAACTTGCATGGTTCCTCCAGATGAGGAAAATGCCAAAACCCTTGATGTGTATTTCGAGTTCTATCCGTTCGACCCGGAAATCATATATCAGCATTACGCCGACCTGGAAACCGAAACCAGAGGCGATTTCATGGCTTTTGTGTATTTCAACAGTAAAAATATAAGAGAAAAAGAAGTTGCAAAAAAAGGTTTAAGACAAAATTCGAAAGAATATATTAACAGACTTTATTTCTACAGCAAACATCATCCCGAAGATGGGGAAAATAAGGAAAAGCTTATTAAATTTCTGTCTTACGGTTTTGCGTCAGAAGAAGCAGTCAAAAATCTTATTTGCATGATGGAAGAAAATAAGGACACTACTTTAATGGCATACGCGATAGATGCGTTGAAATATTATGATTTAAATAATGGATTTGATATTTAACATATTTTGCCGCCGGAGTTTTCGGCGGCTTTTTGCTGCTCGGTTTTTTGGTGCGAATCCTGCGTCTTATTTTTGCGTATTTCTTTTCTCCAAAAATCCCGCATATTAACCATGTAATAAAAATTATCTCAACAAGAAAGGAAGAAAAAATTATGAGTAGTAAATGGATTTACAAAAATTTAAAAAATCCGGAGTTTCAGACCCTCGCAGAGCAATTCAACGTTCACCCAGCAATTATCAAAATTCTCGCAGATAGAGGAATTCAGGGAGAGGACGCTGTAAGGGAATACCTGGAAGCAGATATTGCAACCGTTTCTGACGGTTCAGAACTGACGGATATGCATCGCGGCGTTAATATTGTCTACGACGCAGTGCAGGCAGGAAAATATATCCGCATCATGGGTGACTATGACGTGGATGGCGTTTCCAGTACATATATCCTCTACAAAGGTCTGACCGGACTTGGTGCCAAATGCGATAAGTTCATACCGCATCGTATTACAGATGGTTATGGTCTTCATGAACCGGCAATTCGTGACGCATATGAAGCCGGCGTGCAGGTTATTCTGACCTGTGATAATGGTATTGCTGCCGCGAATGAAATTAAGCTGGCGAAGGAACTTGGAATGACAGTAGTTGTCACAGACCATCATGAAGTACCTTACGAAGTAAGGTACTTCTGTCCGACAGATGACGACGAAGAAGCGAATGCTTCTGAGGAGGAAGGCGGAGGTCATGAGGTTCCTTACGAAACACCAACCGAACCCGGAGATAATGAAGGCGCTCGCCACTACATCATCCCTGACGCCGACGCGGTTATTGACCCTAAACGTCCTGAAGATGACGGCGTTTTCAAAGAAATTTGCGGCGCTGTTGTTGCCTGGAAGTTTATGTGGTGCTTATACAAAAAATTCGGAAAAATTGATGAATTCAACAATTCCGATTTTCTTGAAATTGCATCTCTCGGCACTGTCTGCGATGTAATGGAATTACAGCATGATAATCGTGCAATCGTTAAAGAAGGGCTTAAAAAAATGCAGAACACTTCAAATATTGGCCTGCAGGCGCTGCTTGAAGTTCTTGGACTGAGAGACAAAGCTCTGACCTCTTACGATTACGGTTTCAAAATCGGCCCATGTATTAATGCCGAAGGCAGACTTGATACCGCAAATGAGGCCTTTGACCTGCTGGTTGAGACTGATTATCAGAAAGCGCTCGAAAAAGCCGCTCAGATGCGAGACCTGAACGTAGAACGTCAGGAACTCACAAAACAGGGTATGGAAGCTGCTTTCAAAATCATTGATGCAGAAATGCAGGATGACAAAGTTTTGGTTGTCTACCTTCCGGAAGTGCATGAGAGCATCGCCGGCATTATCGCCGGCAAAGTCCGTGAGAAATACTGCAAACCTGCTTTCGTCCTCACAAAAGGCGACGGTGATTTTCTGAAGGGCTCTGGCCGCTCCATTGAAGCATACAGCATGTATAACAAAATGGTTGAGGTCAAGGATTTGATGCTTGGTTTCGGCGGTCATCCACTGGCAGCCGGATTATCTTTGAAAGAAGAGAATCTGGAAAAATTCCGTCAGGAACTTAATGCCCGCAGTGGTCTGACTGATGCGGATTTTATCCCGAAGGTTATGATTGACGTGATTCTGCCGGTTGACTTCCTGACACAAAGCTTCATCAAACAGCTTGAAATTCTGGAGCCATTCGGCAAAGGGAATGAAAAGCCAGTTTTCGCCCAGAGCAATGTTAGGGCAACCCGTGCTGAGATTATCGGTAAAAACAAAAACGTGCTGAAAATCACGTTCAATAGCCGAAACTGCAAAAGCGGTGTATGCTTCCATGACATTGAAGCGAAAGAGCAGCTTTTGAATCAGAATGGAAAACTGTATGACTTCAAGATGCTGTATTACCCGACACTCAATGAGTGGAATGGTGTGACCAGCATTCAAGCGAATATTCAGGATATCTGTTAATTTTGGATTGATACCGGCGGCTTCGCCGCCGGAGAAAGGAAAAAATAATGAGAAAAGAAACAAAAACTACTGAACCTGCAAACACTGATAGAAAATGCCAGGACTGCAAACTGCTTCCATTTTTGGTTGAGTTTTTCTTTGGAGTGGAGGTAATCTTTGCAATACGTTTACGCGCTACCTGGATGGTTGATTACAAAAACAGTAACGGAGACATATACAGCGTGTATTGGCAGTTCAGCCTGAAAGACCCTTGGCTGCTTCCTAAATATGACCCTAATTTTTGTAGTGGTCCACTATATGGATGGTTGTTTTTCTACTTTGGAAAAAAGAGAGAAAAATAAATTTTCTAAAAGAGAAAGGTGGAAAAATATGATTATGAATCCTAAAATCGGAGATTACATATGGTTTATCTGTCGATGGACAGATTTGCCTGTTCTCGGACAGGTAACAAGCCTAAAAATAGACCCTGCAAATAAGAACTTTCCATATGAAAGACCTTACGCAGAGGTTGATTGGTATAATGGAGAAAATCCATCAGAGCCAGGCCCATGGTGCGGCAGTACATCTGTATTGTTAAAAGACTTGTATAAAACAAAACAGGAATTGCTTGATTCCATTAAATTCTCCACAACTCGATAACAATATGCCGGCAGAAAATGCCGGCATTTTTTTCTGAAGATTTTGCATATTGTATATGTAGCACAAAAAATAAACAAAAGAGGTGATAAATATGAAAAAGACTGTATCTCTGACATCAACAATCCTGATGACTATTTATACGGCACTGGTAACCATCCTTAATCTCGGAATATTCGCCATTGCTGCAGTTTTCGGTCATCTGTCTGGCAGCAGCCTGACGAAGGGCTGGATGGTTGATGGCACTGACCTCGGCCCGCTTGCATCCAGCACCAGCGCTATTGCATCAGCAATGATACTTGTGGTTGCTTTTGTATTGCTGATTCTTACAATCACGCTTATTGTTGCGACGGTATTGTCTTACAAATTTATCGGCAGCGGTAAGTTTAAGAATGATGCCTGGATGAAAATCGTAATCTTTGGAATCTCACTCCTTGGATTCGTGTTCACAACAAACAGCTATGGGTTTATGGCGTTTTGTGAAGCTGTATTCCTGGCTATACCGATAGGGCTGTCTGTTGTTGTTCTTTGCGATGACTGCGATGACAACGAAGAAAAGCCAAAAGCAATAAAAAAAGCTGAAAAAGAAACCATAAAAGAACCAGAAGAAAACAGCTAACTGAAAATACAAAAAATTTTGCATATTATATATGTGACAAAAAAATAAAGGAGGCGATAAATATGGAAAGAAAAAAAACATTATCTCTTGTGTCAACTATCATGATGACAATCTATGCGGCGTTAGTAACCATTTTTAATCTTTGGATGTTTGCTATGGCTGCGGTTTTGGGCCAGCTGGTTGGGAAAAACTCAACGGAAAGACTAATGATTGATGGAACTGATTTCAGCGGGATTGTATCCGGCACCGGTGCTATCGCGTCAGCGGTGATGCTTTTAATTGCCTTTGTATTGCTGATTGTGACAATCATATTAATTGTTTCAACGGTGCTGTCTTACAAATTTATCGGCAGTGGCAAATTCACGACCGATGCATGGATGAAAATTGTCATTTTCGGAATTGCGTTCCTGGTCTTTGTACTGACGACAAATAGCACCGGACTGATGGCGTTTTGCGGAGCTGTGTTCCTGGCTCTGCCGATAGGACTGTCCGTTGTTGTCATATGCGATGACAGTAAAGACTATGACAACGAAAGCGATGGCAGCGAAAGCAATGAGAAAAAAGAATCCATAAAAGAACAAGAAGAAGAACCAGAAAAAGACAGCGAAGAAAAAGAATCAGAAATCTAATTGCAGGTAATTTAAAAAAAACAGCGAAAAATTTCGCTGTTTTTTTGCGTCTCCAAAAAGAATTGCAGAATCCATTCCGACTTAAAAAAATTCAGCATATTAAATATGGCGAAGTTGAAAAACCCGCAAAAAATTATCGCTTTAAAAAAATCTAAGCCATAGAGAGATAACAGCAAAATCGCTGAAATATTTTTTCAAGAAAGGAACTTCTACTATGGATAGATTCAACATTACAAAACGAATTGGGGAAAATTTTGTCACATCAAATATCGAAGGCGGAGAGTTCAGTTATGTACAGGCTGCAGGTTCTAAATCTGCACTGATGGAAGCTCTGCCGAATAACCAGATAAAGCACTTTAAGGTTGATATCAGGTTTTTGGATGAGAATTTCGTCGTACTGGTGGAAACAAAACAGCAGTTCAAAGACAGCGATAAGCTTCAGCTTGCAGAGTATGTCGCAGAAGAAAAAGCGTTATTCCCAGGACACAAAATCATAGCAATTCTTGCCAATACAGTTAACGACAAAATCAGAGTCTGGAAAGACCAGATAAATGATGAGCACGAGTTCAAGAAGGAGACGGTAATAGACAGTATGGAACACTACAAGAAAATATTTACATATAAAAATACAAATAACAGAGAACAGGTACAGAAAAGTGCAGTTGTATTAAATGATATGCTGCATGCGAAAAATATCAACGAGAGAACCAGAAGTCAGCTTGGAGGAACAATCCTTTTATATATTCAGGACGTACTAAAAAAGCATGGTATATCTGACCTTAACGATTCAGAAGTACAAGGCCTGCATGACTACTGGTGCAGTCTGTCAGCAAAACAAATCTGCAGTGGAATTCAGGAAACAATGGAATCTCTGCTTGAAGGAGCAGCTGATAAAGAGATTAAACTGAAACTTACATACGGCAATATTGTATCAAACCAGGCGGTAAAAAATCTTAGCGCTGCTGACTGGGTAGAAATTTTAATGTTTATGACAACAAACATATATACATATATTGACACAGAGACAACAGAAGGACAGGATATTTTAAATCAGTTCTTCACAACATTCAATAAGTATGTTGGAAAGGCAGATAAAAATCAGGCTTACACTCCAGACCATATTGGTGACTGGATGACATCTATGCTTAATCTGAACAAAGACAGTATCATTGTAGACCCGACCTGCGGAAGCGGTTCATTCCTGATTCAAGCATCAGTTAAAGAGCTTAATGCCTGCAGTCTGAACGTAACAGAAAATGAAACAAAAAATAACGAAAAAAAAGTAAGAACCAAAAATATCCATGGTATTGAAAACGAAGAAATTGCATATGGTCTTGCCGTAACAAATATGCTGCTTCATGGTATTAGCACTGACAATATCAAATTCGGAAGCACATTTGATTATTTTGAGTATCTTGTAAATCTTGGTGCTGACGCTTACATAATGAATCCTCCATATAATGCAAAGCCAATGACTATCCCCGAAGAGTATAAAAACAAATGGGGAACATCAAAAAACGCAAAAGAAGACCCAACAAAAGGTCTCGTCTTTATCCAGCTTATGTCGGATGTGGTAAAAGAAAGAAACCGGAGATTGTTAGAAAAAGGTTTAAAACCGGAGACTGCAAAACTGGTAGTTCTGGTACCTGTATCAACTGCCATCGGAAGCAGTAATATACTAAAAGCAGCCAAAAGCGCATTACTAAAAGATAATACACTTGATGCAGTATTCACAATGCCGGATGATATGTTTTATCCAGGAGCTTCAGTCTCTTCCTGCTGCATGGTATTCACCCTTGGACAGCCCCATGTGAATGCTGATGATTCTGTTACAAAAACGTTTTTGGGATACTTTAAGAACGACTGCCATACAAAAAGAAAAAATGGTGGAAGGGTAGAGATGTATGATAAGAATGGCAAAAGCATGTGGAAAGAAACAAAAGAAAAATGGCTTTCATTATATAAGAATAAAGAAGTAGAGCCAGGCTTATCAGCAACAGCCACACTAGGCGAAGAAGACGAGTGGCTGTGTGAAGCATACATGGATGCTGATGTTTCTAAGCTGAAAAAAAATGATTTTTTGAAATCCATCAACAACTTCCTTGGAAGTAAAACTACATACGGCAATGTGCTTGATGTCGTTAATCTGGTAAATACTCTTAAAGATAACAAAGAAGACATTGAATTGACAGATACTAAGACATGGAAACCATTCAAGGTAAAAGATATCTTTAAAAATATAGAAAAAGGAAAATGTGCTAATGCTTCTGCTCTGGCAGATGGGGATGATATCGCTTATATTGGAGCAAAATGGAAGGATAATGGTGTTATGAAGTTTTGTGACAAAGAAAGTAATACGGACATTATCAGCACGGGAAACTGTATTGCTATGATTGGACAGGGCCAGGGCTCTGCAGGATATGCGATGTATATGGAAAATGATTTTATTGGAGCGACATCATTAAACCTTGGCTATGCAGACTGGATTAACATGTTTACAGGCTTGTTCGTATCTGCTGTATTATGCTTAGAATACGACAAATATTCATTTGGCAGAAGCTGGACCGGAAACAGGCTGCTTGAAACTGTGGTATATCTGCCTGCAATTAAGAACAGAGAAGTATATATTCCAGATTTCGAATATATGGAAAAATATATGAAAAATATATTATTTTAATGCAAAAGAACAGCGAAAAGATTCGCTGTTTTTTTTGCATATTGTATATGTAGTAAACAAACAACAAAAAAAAGAGGGAAAGAAACATTGGAAAAGAAATATAAAATCAATCTCCATATTTTGGAAGCGTGCAATTTTCGATGTCTGCAATGCTTCTCAAAATTCGGGACAGAAAAATTACTGCCGGTGACGGACTGGATGAAAATCGTGGATAACTGTCTTGCCGGAGCTGATGTGAGTGAATTTAATATCGCCGGCGGCGAGCCGATGCTGTATCCGGGACTGGTAGAGCTGGCGAAATATATACGAAGCAAGGGCGTGAAGGTTTCGCTGATTACAAATGGCTCGCTGATGGACGAGAGCTGGATTAAAAACTATGCTGGCTTGTATGAGACAATCGGTTTTTCGGTTGACAGCATTAATGATGAAACAAACAGAAAGATTGGACGATGCGACAGAAACGGGAACACAATACTTGCCGGCAGGATTGTAGAGCTATGTGGGCTTATCCGGAGGTATGCTCCGGAATGCAGGATTAAAATCAATACAGTTGTTTCAGCATTAAACAAGGACGAAGTGATGTGCGATTTTATCGATGAAATTGCTGCAGACCGGTGGAAAATTTTGCGGATGAAGCCATTTCAGTATGGCAGCTTCTCAAACCTGGATATTCAGGTTTCGAATGAGGAGTTTGAGGAGTTTGTAGAGAGAAATAGAGAGAAAAATAAAGAAAAAATGGAAAAGCAAGAAGAAAAAGAAGCTGGAAAAGAAGTGAGAGCGGGAGCGGAGGCAGGGATGGAAACGGCAAGACGGAAGATTGTCGTAGAACCGGACATGAAGGCCTCGTATGTGTTAATTGATTCCAATGGATGTCTGCTGGATAATGCGGTAGATGAGATGACACCGGTTGCGGTGTGCGACTGCCTTAGAGAAGACTTTGCAGATGGACTGCGAAGGCTGACGCTGGACAGGGAGAGGTATGAAGCGAGATATTCTGATTCCTTATCCTGAAAAATCCGACATATTGTATGTATAAAATACTATAGAAACCGAAAGGAGAAAAAATATGAGTAAATTAAATACAGAAGCATTATTAACAAAAGACAAAAACGAAAGAATGTGGTTCTTTCTGAAGGGGTGCATACCAACCGAAAGAACAAATGCAATTTTTGTAATGCTGAGTAACATCAGCCCTGATTTTGTTAACGATAATGGAGATATTGTTGTCCCAGGAATTCCGGCATGCGCGATGCTGGTAGATTTGGTGTATGTTAAAAGCGAGGAGGAACTGATTGGGCTTGGTATGCCTGCAAAGTACCTGGAAGGTATGCAGATTATCAAGGACAGTCTGGAGCAGTACACTACTGAATGCTACATCACCGAAAAATATGATGAGATGACAGACGGACAGAAGCAGCTTTTAAAAAACATCAACGAAACCGAAGCGTGTCTGCTGACCTTGCGGCAACCGAAAGATGGAATTGCCGCCGTATTCCACTTTGTCGGATGCGGTAAGGATATCAAACAGAAAGTATGGCTGGCTGATTCTACATTGTAAGAAAAATGTAAGAAAGAAAGGAGAAAACAAAAATGGCAGCTTTGCATAATTTGTATGATTTCTTGGATGAGTTTAACGAGATTTTTGGTGAAAAGGCTGAATACGAGATTAAGTCAATGCTAGACAATACGATTACAGTAAAGATGATATACAAACGGGCACTGCCACCGGCCCAGTTTCAGCCTGACATTTCAAATCCATTCGACAATATCGCAATGGAAGGTATTGATTCCCCTGATGTGTATGACAGATATGCGACGGCTGAGGTTAAGGTTGAATGCTCCGGCAATGGAAAGGTTAACTTTTCAGCTAAAATTGGCGACCCGTCATTTCCGGAAATTCTGGTAAGCGATAAGCGGCTGAAAAGATTTTTGGACGCAAAAACTAAGTTCTGCGGAGAATTTCAGCAAAATGCTGATGGCTCTGGCGTGTATGTAGACATTGATGCCGATTTCGTACGTGCAACAATTGAGGCCGGAAGGGAGCAGATGCGAAAGCTGCAATATATGATTGCGACACACGATGACATAGATTCGTTAAAGTATGCTTCGCGGCATATGCTGGTAACATGCGAAACACTGGAGAAACTGGAGATATTGGAAGAAGAATATTCCTGAAATTTACACCACGCTTTTTTGCGTGGTGCTTTTTTTGCAGCGAAAAATCCTGCATATTGGATATGTAAAAACAAAAAGAAAGGAGTAAAAAATGCAGACAATATTAGACTTAAAAAAGGAACTTATCAATTCCGGATGGTGGGATATCGATGAAAGAATCAGCTCTGACGGCTGGGGAAATGGAAAAATCGGGTACACAATCTGGATTCGGCGTCCTGACTGGCACGGAAAAGCTGCCTTTTCACTGACAGGAGGGAGCGTCAAGCTGCACGCAGCGTGTGATGATGCCTTTAATGAAGCTAAGGTTATTGAAACTCTCGAGAAACTGAAAGAACTGGCTGACACTGCATGGAAGGAGTTTCCAGAAAGCATCCCTGTACAAAATGCATTCGGGGAGCTTGTGGAAGAAGTGATGGTTAAGCCGTTTGCGGAAGGCAGAGATGTACAGGAGGGATAAGCATGGCCTGGAAAGCTGAATGTAATCGCCGAAAATGGTACTGTATCCTTGGATGGGATGCGGTTTCCTGGTTCTCGGAATACAGTTACAACGAATGGCGCCGGTCGTTAACACCGGCACAGATTCGAAAACTTGAAGAATACGAAAAGAAGCAAAAAGAAAAGAGAGAAAAAGACTTGGAAAATGCTTTTGCTGCAATGCTGACGATGTGCAACTACATCTGGAAGCATATGTGAACGAAAGCCAGATATCTGGTAAAGAAAGGAGTAAGATATGAGTACTTTTGAAACAATTTATATAATCGGTCATACAATCGGAAGCTTCTTATTGCTGATGGTTCAGTTTTTTGTCGTTAAAAACTACGTTGTACCATTTGCCAAGAAAGTATATCACTTTGTTATAGATGACTACGAAGAGTTCAAACAATGGCAGGCTACAAAACGTCAGAAAGGAGAAGGCAAAAATGATTAAAAAAGATATCTTATCAGCCCCAAAACACGGATGGTGCAATTTCCATCTTGCAGACGAAGAGAAGGAATTCAATGCAGCGTTAAGTTATCTTACAGATGTAATGTATGATACATTAAAAATGTGTCTGACTTATCTCCAGACCGGCGCCGCTGCCGTAATGTATGACAGAGAAGGCGAAGGAACATTTCTTTTTGTAATTTCAGACTACGATGTCTATATTCTGGATGAAAACCTGCCTGGCTGCATGGTACATTTTGAAAACCTGCGGGCAGACGATATCTGTGAAAACATCCTTGGCTGCTATTATACTGACACTATCGGCTGGCTGAACTTTGCGAACATGAACGAGCAGAGCGAAAAAGAATACGAAAAATATGAGAAAGGAGAGGCTGCTGAAGTTCATGGGATAGTTAAAGAAATCAGAAAACTCCTGAACGAGAGAACCGGAAGGAAGAGCAAGTGGACTGAAATCCGGTGCGATTTCTTTGATGAGGAAGAAAAATACTGGCTCGTGGATGCCTGGAAAACAGGAGATGATAACGAAGAAGGCGAGGTAATCGCGAAGATTTCTGAATCCGGAGAAGTTGTATATCTTGATGCGGAAGCAGAAGATGATGAGTATGCGAAAGAAGTAATTAGTGAAAAACTGAAAGATTTGGCTTGAAAAATGCATTTTGCCCTGGAAAAAATCCGGGGCTTTTGTTTTGCTGAAAAAATCCGGCAAAAATTTGCGTATGCCGGAAAATCTGGTATAATATATACAAGAGATGAGGAAAAACAACTTCCTCGGTACATAAGACGGATTCGCCGTCGAAATTCCTTTCTTTGTTAAGAAATCCTGTCGCTTGGATGTAATCCTTGCGGCGGGGTTTTTTGTTTTTGTGTGGAAATAGCATGTTAAATTCGAAAC
>OLPZ01000396.1_pt1 | contig 34779 bp, 41 predicted proteins | sample 1672711 | NCBI WGS metagenome assembly OLPZ01 (sample SAMEA3136716, study PRJEB25190) | human gut metagenome
GCGGTCTCCAAAACCGCGTGCCGAGGGTTCGAATCCTTCTACCCCTGCCAAAAGCCGCTTATCTCGTTTGAGGTAAGCGGCTTTTTGTTTTTTGCTGCGTTGTAGGGGCCGGGCATGTGCGGCCCGAGGGTTGGCGGGAGCGACCCGACCACGGCTGGCATCTGGAATGCTAAACAGGCGTTTACTTACGATGCGCCGAAAAAAGAGGATGTGGACTGATCCACATCCTCTAAAACAAAAACAAATCCGAAACAATGCTTCACAAAGAAGATTGGGTTCGGATTTGCACAATATGGTGGAGCCCGCGCGACGGTACTCGAACCCCGAAGATCATCGTGCTGCGGGACTATGTCGTCCTCAGAATTGCCGTATAAAGCAAAAGAACCCCGGCGGGTGCCGGGGTTCTTTTGCTTTATCATGTATTTGCTGGCAGCGCCATCATGCCACGCCCAGGATCTTCTCGACCCTGTTCAGAACGTCAGCAGGATCCAGGCCGGAGCTCTTCACCTTGCCGGCGATCTCCTGCGCCAGCACGTCAGCAGGATCCGGCTCGGCCGGCTTCGCTGCGACGCCCTGGATGGTGCAGTAGTCAGGGTTTTCGAGGTAGATCCAGCCGGCGCCGCTTTTCAGCTTGCCCCAGCCGTCCTGCACCTCGGTGATGGTAAAGACGCCCTTGCCGGTCTGGCCTCTGACCGCGTAGCTCATGCCGGGGCCCTTGCGGTAGTTCAGATCCGGGATAATGACGCGGACAGTGAAGGGCGTCGCAGGGAGGCCCTGGACGGCCCCCGGAGCCGCCTCGGGTGGCTGGGTAGTGCCAGAGCCCAGGAGCTCATTGACGGCCGCAGCGATGGCGCCGTGGCGGTCGTAGAGATACTGGCCCGGGCAGGCCTTGTTGGCATAGTCGCGGTGCACGGTCATGTTGCAGCCGTTGGCGTGGTTGACGCGGTCGGCCTTGTTGGTGGACCAGATCAGCTTCTTGATGCCGTTGCGCTTGCAAATGTCGGCTATCAGCTTGATCAGTGCAGCGTAGGCTGCATCGGTCACGGCGTAGGGGTGCTCGGTGTCGCTGGCGACTTCGATGGTGATGGCGCGGTTGTCGTTCTCACGGCTGGAAGTGCACCAGGAGCGATCCGCCTCATCGACGGACAGGCCGATGGAGCCATCCTTGCCGACGATGTAGTTGGCGCTGCACTCGCGGTCAGTGGTGGCAAAAAAATCGCAGCCCTGCTTCGCCGTCCACTGGCCCACGATGCAGTGGATCGTAATGGTGTCGATGGCGTGGTTGCGGGGGCTGGTCTTGTTCTTGGTGATGTTGGTGTACGTTACCAGAGGGCTGTTGCTCACGGTGATCTCCTCCTTCTCTGGGGTTGTTGTAGTGTTTGCGTAGGCGTCGTAGTATGCCTGGCCGAAGCCGGCCCGCTTTACCTTGACGGCGTTGCTCATGTCGCCCGGGCGCTCGTACTTGGTCAGCACGATGTCGGACGCCTCCTTCACGGTCCGGGCTGTCCGGAGTACCTGGAAGACGGCCACGTGGCCCTTCAGCTCCTGGAACATGAAGTCGAGCTGCATCATCAGGTCGCCGATGGACGCGCCGGTCTTCCGGGCGTAGTTGAGCATGGCCTCCTTGCGGCTCCAGTATGTCCACTGCGCGAGGCCGTAGCCGGCGTTGTCGCGGACGAAGTTGGAGTAGCTCCCGGAGTCCACGGCGGCTGTGTACTCGGCGTCCGTGAGGCCCAGGCGCTTCTCGTAGGTGTTCTGGAGGTTTATCGGATTGAGCCCGCTCTCGGCGTAGAGGTTGCCCATCAGCCCGGCCACACCGGCCGGGCTGAAACCTTTGCAGCAGAAGTAGTTCCAGATGGTCCTCTCGGTGGAGGACCCTGTCGCCTTCACGGCTTACTCCTTGCCGGGGTTGGTGTTAGCGTCGCCCTCTGCCTTCTGTTTCAGGATGTCGATGGCCTTCGCCACGACGGCAGGGATAGGCACTCCCATCAGTCCGGCATTTTCGATAATGCTGATCGTCTCGTTGGCGATGAAGGCGATGATCGCCGTGTCTCTGATGAATGTGGAGCCCGTGACCAGATCGAGGCGGCAGGCCACCAGCACCACCAGGAGAGTCGTGCCCTTACGGCAGAGACCCTTCCAGCCGGCGCGACTCTCCAGGGCGCCGGCTGTGGACTTCTGGGATCTGTGAAACACGCCGGCAACGATGAGGCCGGTGACGTAGTCCACGCCCATGAAGATCAGGAGCGTGGTCAGAGCTGCGTCCCAGCCTCCGAAAAGGCTGGCGATGAAGCCGCCCACGACTCCCACTGCTGTGCAAATTCCAGTTTTCATGTTGTGTACCTTCCTTCTTTTTATTTACTTAGAATTATGCCCCCACGAATATCTCCGTGGGGGCATTGTGGGCTTTACTCAGTGACGAGCTCTGCCAGTTCCAGGTCGATCAGCATCTCCTTGACCTGGGGCTTGATCAGGTCAGGGACGCTGTCGTAGGTACGCTTGCCCTTGACGATCAGGGCGACGTAGATGACTGCCATGTTGTTCACCTCCTTTCTGAGCCAGGATCTGAAGCGCCGGATCATCTTACTCCTCCAGGAGCGCGCGGACTTCGTCGCGCAGATTTTCGGGCACGTCGTCGATGGTTTTGAGCCCCTTCTTGATGAGGGCTGCGTAAACTTTAGCCATAGTTATTTACCTCCGATAATCATTTCATAGACCTCAGCCAGAGCGAGCTGAAGGTCGGTGATGCTGTTGGCGTTGGTGGCCAGAGCAGCTGCGGCGAGTTCCTTCTGCTTTTCCTCAGCCGTCTTCTCGGCCAGGATAAACCAGTAGCTCTCGCCGACCTTGCTGATCTGGACCAGCTTCATGTCCTGATAGGTCTGGGTGCCGTCAGGCCCCTCGATGGTCACGCTGGAGAGCTTACCGGCGAAGGTGGCCTCGGCGACGGCGGCGGAGCTGATGTAGTTGTTCCCGTTGAGGTCGAGGCCGTCGAGGGATGTGCCATCAGCCAGTGTAATCTTCCATGTCCTTTTTTCCATTTTGGTCTCCTTCCGAACAGCTCATAGTAGAGGCTGCTCATGTTATAAACTTGATCATGCGACATATACTTCCAGTGACTTCCCAGCCAGGACTTGAAGGCGTTCTCGACCGTCGCGTAGTCGATGCGGCCGCTGTCGAGCAGGCGCTTGTAGGCCTTCAGCTTGCGCCGCTCCCTTGTGATGTTCTTCGGGTTGATCTTCCGGATAATTCTGCCGGTCTCCGTTAAGGAGTAGCACACCTGCAGGTGCCGGAACTCCGAGGACAATTTCACGATCCTGGTTTTCTTGCGGTTAATTATCAGCCCATACTCTTTCGCCTCCTTTTCCAGACCGTCCAGAAGTTCCAGCAGCTCCTCCCGGGTCCGGGCGATTGCGTAGGAGTCATCGGTATAACGGCCGTATCCTTTGACCGCCTTGACAATCTTGGCATAATTGTCCAGCCGGTAGGGGCAGACGATGCCGATGTTCTGCGAAGGCTGGGAGCCGATGTCCACACCCTTCCGGAGCATTTTCTCGCCGGTCAGGAGCGCTGGATCCACGCCGTAGTTCAGCATCGGGTCGATTTTTCCGGCCATCATCGCATCGATCTCCTTGTCAGTGAAGCGAGAGACGTCCTGCTCGAAAGTCTTGAAGATGAGCGGCAGCAGCATCTCAGTGATGGCCAGCGTCTCCGGATCTTCGACTTCGCGCTCCAGGAACGTCTGGAGCACCTCCAGGCACTTGTCGTGCGGGATGTTGGCATAATAGCCGGAGAAGTCCACCAGGAGGATGTAACCCCCGTTTGTGCCGTTTTGCATGAAATACTGATGCAGTCGAGCCTCGAAGCGGCGACGGTGGAAAGCCACGCCCTTGCCCTTCTGTGAGGCGCCGTTGTCATAGATCAGGTACTTGCTGATGGACGGCGTCAGCACCTCGTCGCAGAGCAGATGGTTGACCGTCTTGTCCACCATCGTGTTACTGGTTATGTAGCGCGGATGCTCGCGCTCGTTGATCGGGAACTTGTTGCCTGGATCCGGCTTGTAGGTGCCGGTGATAAAGCCCCGCCGGATGTGGGCAGTGGTCAGCAGGTGGTTCATCTCGAACAGCTGGGTGCCGTGTTTGAACTTGCTGCTTTGCATTGCCTTGGTCCCGGCGTCATAAATGTTATTAGCATCAAAATATACAGTCATATAAAAACCACGCGATAGCCCCATCGGTCGTGACCGGGAGCGTCCTGGTTAGCATTTACCAGCTTCCGCTGGAAGGATGGCCTCTCCTTTCCCATTGCTGCACGCGGGAACTTGCCCGATGACTTTGTGCAGTTGTGAAATCCGGGCGGACGCCGATGGAGTTCGAGGCGTTCCAGTTGTTGGCATTACCGTTGTTGTTGACATTGCAGAAATTCGTCGCCGACTGGACGGTCCGTACAGAGGACACCCTATATTCTTAGTCTTTCAGATGCTTCAGGAAACGGTTGTCAGACTGCCGCAGTGCCTTGATCATGTTGAACAGGGCCTCGACTTCCAGCACGATGTCCATATACTTGTTCTTATCTGCCGGCAGCGACTCGGCGATGTACTGGAGCTCGTCCTGGAGCTTGTTGCAGCACTTCAGCGCCTGGTTTAGCTCGCCGCGCCTGTCCTTATACTCGAAGTGGTAGGTCGGCCAGATGGTATTGGCGCCTCTGAGATGCTGCGCGATGTCGCAGCAGAGGTCGTCCACCCGGTCGCGGTGGCGCTTGATAAGCCAGCAGGCGAAGTCTTCCTCCAGGTTGCGGATGGCCTGGGCGGCCTCCGCCCTATGCTCAGGGTCCTGGATGTGTTGCGTCTGCTTCCGGACGGCTTCCTCCAGCTTTTTCTCGCTGTAGGCGAAGCTGGCCAGGAGCTCCACCGCGATCTTCCTGCGGATCTCCAGCGCCTTATGGTGCGCTTCCAGGTTGGAATATGCTCTTTTACTTTTGGGGATGTCTGACACGCTATCTTATCTCCTTGATTAGATTTACCCGGCCCACGAGGGGCCGGGATTTTTGATCAATAGATCAGGAAAGCCGGGCGGACGCCGATGGAGTCCGAGGCGCCCCAGGCGTCGGCACGACCGTTGCTGCCGACACCGCAGAAATTCGCCGCCGACCGGACGTCTCTCAGCCACCAGTTCTCTCTGTTCGTGATCAGATCCGGGCGTGCCTGGAACAGAGCCAGCTGGCTCTTGTCTGCCCCGACGTCGTAGCCGTTCTGCGCTCCGCCGCCCCATGCGTAGGAGCCGTAGACCATGTGCTCGTTCATCAGGTCGATCTGGCTGTCGTACCATGCCCAGCCGGAGCTGGCGCCATTGCTGACAGCGTTGGCCAGGAGGATCCTGTGAGTCAGGATGTGGTCTGCGCCGAAGTCAGCCTTGACAGTAGCCAGAGCGTTGGCCAGGCCGGAGGTCTTCATCTTGCTGCCGTAGTAGGAGCCGGTCGTGACGTTAGTGTCATTCATCACGCCGTTATAGAAGGACTTGTCGGGGATGACCAGCATATGGTGGGTGGTCAGCTCGGTGTCGCCGCAGTGCAGACGGTAGTCAGCATGGGCGGCCCAGTATTTTCGGCTGTTGATGGTCCAGTAGCCACCGGTGCGGACCTTCTCGAACTTGCCAGCACGAATGTCGGCGGACTGTTCAGCGGTGAAGCTGGCACCGAGATCGTGCTCATAGATGAAGGAGTTGGCTCTGGACGCACCGGTCTGGCCGAGCATTGTGGTCAGCTCCTTCAGGGCTTTGATGTCTTGGGCGTTGGTGCCTACCAGGCCGAAGACTTCGTTGATGGCGGCGGTCAGGCTGGTCTTGTCCTCAGTCTCCAGTGTGTCCAGGTCTCCGTTGATGAAGGCCTTGATGGCGCTGATAGGGATCCTCTTGACGCCTGTGCCGTCTGCGAGTCGTACCAGGAGAACGTCCTCCCCGCTGGCTACGGCAGCCAGCGCGTCGTACTCTGTGAAGCGTTTGCCGTTTGTTACGTCAATCTGCATAATGTTCCTCCTTATGCGGTTTTATATTTCCAGTCGCCGATGATCGCGTTGCCATCGTCGTCCAGGATCGGGTTGCCGTCATCGTCAACGACGTGAGTGAACAGATCGTTGTGGATGATCATGTATTCCAGAGCGGTCAGGCGCTCGTCCAGATCGCTCGTCTTGTTGATGAGCCTGCCGGCGACGTCCTCGTCCAGAAGGCCCTGCACGGTGGCAAACCACTCGTTGAAAGCGTTCTGGCTGGTGCGCTGGAACTCTTTCATGGCCTCCGTGACGGCGGTCAGATCTGTGTTGCCCTTGGTCTCCAGCGCCTCGATGTATTCGTCGATGGCAGCCGTGAAGCCGTCATAGGCTGCCTTGGCCATCTGCTCGAACTGGGAGTAGCTGGCGTTGGACTTGGCCACAAACTCAGCATAGAAGGCATTGAACTGGTCATAGAAGGTCTCGGTGTCGATGCTGTCGATGAACTGGGTGATGTAGCCGCAGACTGCGCTGTTGGGGCGGGTGTCGTTGATGGAGCTCTGAGTGATGACGGTCTGGTTGGCGCTGACCGTTACATTTGCCAGGCCCAGTTCGTAGTAGTCGCCGCTGACGGGCTGGATGAGCTCCGGAGCCTGGGGCGTTGCCGCTGCCGTACCGGTCTTCACGATGATCTCGCAGAGGCGCTCCAGATAGTTGCAGCGCAGCACGACACGGTCGATGCGGCTGTAGCTCGTTGGAGCTGCGGCCAGTTGGAAAGTGGCAGGGGCGGGATCATAGGCGAAGGCGCCGTTGATCAGGCCGAAGCCAGGGCGGACCGTAACGCTCAGGCCAGTGTCGCCTGCCAGCACTTTGAAGCAGTCGGCAGGCTTGGCCAGAACGCCATTGGTCAGCAGTTTGGAAAAGAGCAGGCGGAACAGTTCCGACGTCTCTGCTCTGTCAAAAATAGGCATACCCTCGGAGTCCACGCCGGTGATCTCCGAGTCAAAATAGCCGTATCTCATGGCCATGTTAAAATACCTCCCTTTGGATGATTTTCGTGATGCTGGTCATCTGGTCATTGCCGAAGACGACGGAGAGGGTCTGCTTGCTGCCCTCGTAGACCTCCTGGATCTCGGTGATCCGCTTGGTGGTCTCGATGCCGACGTCTGCGTAGCGGTAGGTGCAGAGGTCGCCCAGGTCGAAACCCACGCCGTAGGTCAGGTTGGCGTTGGGATCCACGTCGCCGTTGACGGTCTCGATCTTCTGGTACTCGGCCAGCTTCTCCAGACCACGCTGACGAAGCAGCGCCCTGTACTGGTCGGCCGTGTAAGTGTGCTCGTCGCCGGCGTCGTCCTGGTAGGTGCTCTGGAGATCCCGGGCGTCCACGTAGAGCTCCCGGCGCTCCTCGTCCGCACTGCTGCGGAGATCCACCTCCACGATGACACGGGCGGAGCCTTCTCCCTCGCCGGCGACGTAGGCGAAGTTCTTATACTCGGACTCATCCCGGTCGTAGACGGCGTTCTTGACATTGCAGAAGCTGTCCGAGAAGATGGCCCAGCTGTTCTCAGTCTGGTCGTCCGTTCTGTCCTTGCCTTTCCACACCTCGAAGATGAGGTCGTTGTTCAGGTAGTCGTAGCGCAGCCGGTGGCTGAGCTCCTGGGTCTTCTCGATTTCATAGAGCTTGTCGCCCAGGTTGTCGCCAGTAGCCGTAACCGTGACACTCGCGCCGATGCCCTTCAGCTCGCCCAGTTTGACCTGGGAGATCTTCCGGCCGGCATCGGTCGGGTTGATCACGTAGCGGTCCACCATCTTCCGGCCGATGACCTCCGGCGTGCCGGTGAGGCTGATCTGCGTGTTGAGCACGCGGCCGTTCAGGAGTTCCTCAGAGAAGTAGCCCTTGCAGTAGGCTGTCCGGGTGCCTTTGGCGTCTCTCGCGAAGTTGACCTCGCGGATCACGCCCAGTTCGTCCCGGTCGTTCCGGTAGAGATAGCGGCCGGTGTTCATCAGCGTGAAAAACTCGGCGGGAGTGTGCAGCTCGAACAGGCCGGAGGCGTAGTACCGCCGGTCCCAGATGAGCGTATTGAACACGCTGACGACGCCCAGCGCGTCGAAGTTCTGGTCGAGGATGATCAAATTCATGCGCTACACCCCCAGATACTTCGGAGTGTAGAACAGATTGACGTCCAGGTTGGTGTAGTTCCCATCCGCGTCATACTCCAGATAGTTGTCGCCCACTTCCAGCTTGAAGGGCTCACTCCGGCGGTCGATGCGCTGGTAGTAGTTGACGCCGTTCAGAGTGATGACCTGGTGCCGGTCGTTGGTGTCGATAAGAAGCACGTCGCCGGTCTGCATCGTGACACTCACGCGCATGAACTGGCCCGTGCCGGTGTTCGTGATCTTAGGGTTGACCACGGTGCCCCTGGTCGCGATGAACTGGATCTGGACACCGGTCGGGACGTCTCCGTCGTTGCTCAGCACGACCTCCTTCTTCAGCGTTCTGTAGCCGGCAGTGTTGCCACCCAGGAGAAGGCCACGGGCTTCCGGCTTGTAGTCCAGCTTGCCCGTCTCCATCCTCTTGCGGAGGGAGATCCAGGGGAAAGAGAACAGCGGCGTGATGTTCGCCATGTTCTTGCCGAAGTTGTCCACATTGAGCATATACGGGTCCGGACAGATCAGATCCACCAGGATCTTCAGCTTGCTGTCCATGTTCTTCGATGCTGCGAAGGTCCAGCCCTCCAGCTCGTACTCGATGTTGCGGCTGACGCCCATGTTGGTGATGAGCGCCTTGCCGGTGTACTTCGGGTTGAAAAACTTGATTACTTTGGCCCGGTTTTCCGGGTTGTTCTTGCTGCTTCTGAAGCTGGCCTCGATGTGGATCGGCCTTGGTTTGATCTTCTTGCCATCGACAGACGCCCCGTCCACCAGGGCGTTGTCTGATGTGCTGATCTCTACCTCAGAGGCCTCCAGGCCGGACACGGCAGTGATGTCAATGTCCTGGCCCGGCCCCATTTTGAGAGTCTTGCCGTTGCAGGTCAGCTCGATGGTTAATGTGTTTACTGTCATTTCACACCTCCGACCATGTTACGCAGAGCCTCGCGCTGCTTCTTGGCCACCTCGGAAGGAGTAGCCACGGGCACGTTGTAGGTGTTGCTCTGCTCCATGCGATTGTCATTGTAGACGGTAGTGCCGGCGCCCGCCATTCTCAGCCCCGCAGCGTGCGAAGCTCCGACGGAGAGCTGGCCGACGCTTGCCGACATCTCGGCCCGCATGGCACTGACGAGCTCGCCGGCCTTGGCCTTCATGTCCTTCAGCGTTGCAGGCATGGATTTGTCCAGGCCCTTGCCCACGCCGGGCATGATCCAGCGGCCGACCTCGTCCGCGAACTCTTTGGACGGGGAGTTGATGCCGAGGGCGTCTTTCGCGGCGTCCAGCAGACTGTTGGCCAGGTTGCTGACCTTGTTCGTCAGCCAGTTCCAGCCAGAGCTGATGCCGTTCCAGATGCCGCTGACGATGTTGCTGCCGATCTCCGCCATCTTGCTCGGCAGGCTGCTGAGCCCGTTGACGATGGAGTTGAACAGCTGGGTCGCCGCTGCGGCGCCCTTCTGGGCCAGCTGTGTGCCCCAGGTGACGACCTCCTGGGCCGCCTGGCTCAGATAGTCCCAGACCTTGCCCGGGAGCTGCTGGAGCGTGCTGGAGACCTTGCTGAGCATATTGCTCGCTGCGGTCGAAGCGTTGGAGACCATCTGCTGGCCCCAGGCCACCACTTTATTGACGGTGTTGACCAGGTGCGTCCAGATCTTTCCGGGTAGCTCCTGGATGATGCCGCTGACCTTGCTGAGCATATTGCTCGCTGCGGTCGAAGCGTTGGAGACCATCTGCTGGCCCCAGGCGATGACCTTGTTCACCGCATTGACCAGGTGCGTCCAGATCTTGCCAGGGAGTTCCTGGATGATGCTGTTGACCTGGCTGAGCATATTGCTCATGGCCGTGGAGGCATTGCTGAGCATCTGCTGGCCCCACTCGACGAGGTCCGTCACGATCTCGGCGAAGACTTCACCGATCAGACCGGGAAGCTCGGCCAGCACGTCGATGATGGCCGCGACGATGTCCGGCACGGCCTTCGCCAGCTCGACCACGATGACTGGGATGGCTTCGATCAGGGCCCCCAGGAGCTTGATGCCAGCCTTCGCGATCTGGGGTGCTGCGGCGATCAGAGCCGTCACGGTGGCCTTGATGATCTGAGGCAGGGCGTCCACCAGCGCGTCGATGATGACAGGCAGGGCGTCCACCAGTGCCATCAGGAGCTCGATGCCGGCGTCAATGATTTGCGGGACGGCCGAGATCAGGAACTCCACGATGGAGCTGATGACCTCCGGCAGTGCTTCAATCAGTACGGGAAGCGCCGCAAGGATGCCCTGAGCCAGACCGAGGATCAGCTCCAGCGCGCAGTCGAGGATTGCGGGCAGCTGGTCCAGGAGTGAGGTCACAACGTAGCTGATCAGCTCGATCAGCGCAGGCAGAAGCGACGGCAGCATGGAGCTGATGCCATTCACGATGCCGGTGAAAATTGTGACAAGAGTGTCCAGGAGAGAGCCCAGTCCGTCGCCTTCGATGAAGCCCGTGATCATCTGGACGACCTTGTCAGCTGTTCCGGCAAAGTCGAAGTCCAGGACCGCGTCCTGGAGCTGTTTCAGAACGCTCTGGCCTGCTGAGAGCACGGCCGGAACGATGGCAGCCACCAGACCCGGGATCTGCACAATAATGGCGCTGCCGAGCGCTGGAAGCGTCTCAGCGAAGCGCGGAATGATCTCGGCGAGGTTCTTGACGATATTGTCCGCTGCCGTGGCGAAGGCGTCCGCCAGCTGGTCCGCGTCGCCGGATCCGTTCATGAAGTTGTCCCAGGCAGCCTTGGCCGAAGCCATGGAGCCCTCCAGCGTACTCGCGGCCTCCTTGGCCGTGGTGCCGGTGATCCCCATTTCCTCCTGGACCGCGTGGATCGCCTGGTAGACGTCGTTCAGGTTGTTAATGTCATACTTGACGCCGGTCAGCTTTTCAGCATCAGCCAGGAGGCGCTCCATCTCAGTCTTGGTGCCGCCGTAGCCGAGCTTCAGGTTGTCCAGCATCGTGTAATTTTGCTTCGCGAAGCCCTGGTAGGCGTTCTGGATCATGTCCATGGACGTCCCCATCTTGTTCGCGTTGTCGGCCATGTCGATGATGGCCATGTCGGCCACTTTGGCCGCTTCCTCGGTATTTCCGCCGAGGGACTGGAGCAGGGACGCCGAGAAGCTCGTGACCGTGCTCATGTAGTCATTGGCAGACATGCCCGCCGTCTGGTAGGCCCGATCTGCCGACGCGATGACCGCGTCAGCTGCATCGCCGAAGAGCGTCTCCACGCCTCCGACGTTCTGCTCCAGTTGCCCCACACTGTCGAGAGCTGACTTGCCGAGATTGGCCAGAGCATCAACTGCTCTGGTCATCATCTGGCCGGTGAATACGCCCAGCGCCTGCTGAGCGACGCTCGCGACCTTGCCCATGCCGGACTGTAGGCCGCCAGTGTCCAGGCTTGTATCAAATTTCAGAGTCCCGTCTGATGCCATGACCTTCTCCTCCTGTCAAAAGGACGGCAGGGTTGCCGCCGTTCATGAGTAGAGAGTTCAGGTCACTTTCAAGCTGCTGCCGGTCAGCCGACTGAGGGAGCGCATAGACGCGCTTCAGGTGCTCATAATGCTGCCGTTGCTCCTTGGACGCCTTGGCCGGGATCTTCATCGTGCGGTAGCCGATGATTTTGACCAGCTGAGTCTCTTCAGGGAGCGATCGAAAAAGCGCTCGAAACTGCCACCAGTGGAGGGGATGCCGCGCCAGATCCAGGCCGTAGGCCTGCATAAACGCGGAGTAAATATAGTCGGCGTCGTACTCGTAGGAAAAAGGCGGATCCTTGTCGCTGCTGTCCGTGGCGTCTTCTTCCGTCGTCTCAGCGGGATCCGTGCCGCAGCGATAAAACCAGATCATTTTGCTGATCGCCTCGTCGAGCACGTCGCCATCGAAGACGACGCCCGGGAAGTAGAGATCCAGCGCGGTCCTGAGTTTCTCCAGGTCATCGAGCTGGCCGTCTTGCAGGACTTCCTCGAACAGGATCCCCGTGCGGAAGTCCGTGGTGATCGGGACCAGCTGGCCCGCGATCTCGACCTCCTCAGGCAGGCCATCGATCAGAAGGTTCAGTGTCTTTTACCCTTGCCGTGACCGTGCTGCTGGGAGACGAACTGCACGGTCTGCATCTGCCGGGTGGCAGCCTGCTGGCGCTGGGTGTAGCGGTTGGTGAAGTCGTTGAGCGTCTTCCGCTCACTGGCAGCCCACTCGCTGACCTTCTCGATGGCCTTCAGGTGCTCCATGACGTTCATCTTGCCGTGGAAGAGCCTGTCGGCCGTCCCGGCGCCGAAAATCTCATCAAAGCACACATTGACCACCTCACACTGGGCGCGGTAGTTGGCCGCAGCGGTCGGGAAGTTCTCGCGCTTTTTGGCCTGAGCCGTGTCGCGCATTTTGATCATGGACTGCTCGAACTTCTCCATGAAGTCCGCGTCCATCAGATCGCCTTCGAGTTTCACGTCGTTAATAATCAACTCCATTATTCTGTTGTCCTCCTCTGGTCGGTGCTATAAAAAGAGCGCCAGCAGGCTGCACCGTTGCGCCCGCTGGTGCCTGGTCGCTCACTGCCCTCGCTGGGCCAGTAGTACGGAGCCAGTGTTTACTTGTTTACGCGATGGGGGTGTCGTACTTACCGGCGAAAGTGCCCGCCGTGAACTTCTTGCTCACGGTGTCAAACTTGCCCTGGATAGGATCGCCGACCGCGTGAAGCGTGCCGGAGACGCTGATCTTCTCGCCGCCTGCTCCGGAGTTGTCGCTGACCTCATTGGCCACAGTGAACAGGCGGGCGGTGAACTCGGCAGCGGCCTCAGTAGCTTCGCCGATGGGGTTGAACAGTTCGACGCGGACGTACTTCAGCTGGGCGTCAGTGCCGGTCGCATGGTCGCGGCCCATCTTCCAGAGCTTGTAGATCGCCTTCTGGGAAGGGATCAGACGGGACTCATAGGAGAACTCCGTCTCGTAGCCGGTGATGTCGGTGGACGCGGTACTCTCGTTGATGTAGGTTTCGCTGTCGGTCTGTGCGTTGGGGCTCTCGTCCAGAGTGGTGAAGCCGGTGCCCATGAGCTCGTAGGTGCCGTCGATCTCGGCATAGTCCGCGATGGCATTGCGGAGCAGGGCAGCACGGCTCTCGTCAAAGAGCTGAAGGTTGATCTTTTTCATGTGCTTATGCCTCCTTGTGATAGATGAGTTCTAACTGGATCTGGTAGCGTGCATTCCTCATGGACTCGTCGAACATATAGCCAGACGAGAGCACGCTGAGCTGTTCCGGGTGCATACCTTCCGGCAGCTCCGGAAAATTGCCGGCAGCTTCCTGAGCTTCGACCCAGTTGGCGAAGTCCTCGTAGAAGGTGCTGTTGGCGATGTTCTGGAGCCGGTCCATGCTGTAATACTCCCGGCTGCCAAAGTTGAACTGGTAGCGCCGGTCAGAGCTGCCGTCGATGTATGTCTCGATGATCGGGTTGAAGATCCCCGTCTCGATGGTGTACTCCTGCGGCTCGTCTCCCAGGGCGTCCACGCGGAACACTCCGGCATTGAGGAGAGGGCAGTCCTTGAAGAAGTCAGCGACGCCCTCGATGATTGACTTGACCATTTCGGACCTCCTTTACTTGTTGACCAGCTTCAGGATCTGCGTCCTGTGTGCGGTTTTCATTCGCTCAAACCACATACCGCCACGCCTGGAGTCGTAGCTGCGGGTCGGGCTGGTGTTGTAATACTGCCGGCGGGCGTATGGTGCGATGTACTGCACCTCGCCGGAGCCGATGACGGTGCCCAGCGTGCCGGATCGTTCCAGGGCGCCGGTGCGTTTAGGAACCATCGGAGCGCAGAGCCTGAGCACTTCACTGTCGATGATCTCCTGCTTCTTGCTGAGCATTTCGTTCATTCTCGGGGCGCAGCCGGCGTTCCAGATCAGCTCGGCCTTGCCGTTCTTTCCCCGGATGATGGCACCTCTGGGGTTAGTGATGGGTTTAAACGCCATTATTCGCCTCCGATCCGCCAGTGCTTCACGGCAGCCGAGCCTCTGATGGTGTTGTCCGCGTACTCCTTGACGTAAATCAGATGGCCGAGCGCCTCCATCTGCTTCTGATCGACCGGAGCCGTCAGCTCGGTCGCCATAGGCAGCACATAGTCGCCGGTCTGGAGCGTCCACGCCCTGGCAGCTGCATCCTCGTCCAGCTGGCGGAACTTATCCGCCGGGACATAGCTCCGGCTGTCCTGGATCTTCGCTCCCAGCGGGATCCTCAACTTGTAGGCGAGGCTCTGGGAGTGAGCTCCGTCCGTAGAGTGGCCGGAGCTCTTGTTCTCCAGGAAGGACGCGCTGCGGATGCAGGTCGGGAAGTAGACCTCGCGCCGATCAGCGCCCAGGCGTTTATTAAAGACTGTTATCGCAGTCTGCACATACATGGCGGCAGCCTCCCTTCAGGGATCGGCTCAGCCATCCGGTCGGCAGCAGGTAGACGCGGGCCGCTTCGAGGGTCTTCTTGCGGAGCAGCTCCTCAGCGGTCTGGCCGTCCTGGCCCTCTGTGATGTAGGTCACGGAGTAGCCGTCGTTGGTCTCGCTTTTCACACCTGCAGCCTGGTTGCCGTTTGCGCTGGCCTGGTTGTTGTGATAATGGACGACCTCCGCCGCAGCGCAGACCGCGAGCTTCACGCGGTTGTCCTCTTTGGCGAAGATGTCCCCGTTGATATAGGTCAGGTAGCCGATGACCGCCTCCGCCTTGGCCTCGACTTTGGAGAAGTCAGCCTCGGGGATCGTGCCCCCGAAGGTCTGCTTGTAAAAATCATAGGAGACGTACATCAGGCTGCACCTCCTTTACTTAGACGCTGGTGGGGGTCAGCACGGCGAACGGGAAGCGCTTCGCCTTTTCCTTGGCCATGGCGTTGACAGGGTTCGGGATCTCCCAGCCCAGACGCATGACAGCACGAAGGGCCACCATGTCGTTCTGCATCAGGTTGTAGGCGATGGTGCCGTCAGTGTTCTGCACGACGCCCTCAGTGAACAGCTTGAAGGTGATGTCCTGGCGGATGGAGTACACCAGCTGAGAGAAGTCGCCGGAGATCATGTGGGCCTTGGTCTTGTCGAAGGCGCCATTGCGAGGGAACTGGATGGCGGAGCCGTCCAGGGTATAATTGCCAGCCTGCTGCATGGAGTTCAGGAACAGAGGACGCTCGTTGCCGTCCTTCAGGCCGCGCAGCTTAGCACGCATACCGATGTCGGCCACATGGCCGGACACGAAGTAGCCGGACTCCTCCACCTTGGAGATGATGCCGCCCTCGCCGAGCAGGTCAGTGTAGAGATCAGCAGAGATCTGCTTCACTGCGCCGGCAGTAGTAGCGGAAGGCACCAGACCCTCACGCCAGGTTGCAGGCTTGTCAGTGCCGAACAGGATGGCGGCGTCGATGACCTGGCCAAAAGCCTCCTGGATACGAGGACGGACCTCGCCCCAGATGTCGTAGTCAGCGTCGTCCAGAACTGCCTCGGGGATGGGAACGATGACCGCGATCTCCTCGGCGATGATGGTCTTCTTGTCCCATGCCTGTCTGGTGGTCTTCTTCTGACCGGTGTCGCCGTTCACGAAGTAGGCGATAGGCAGAGCATCCAGAACAGGGAGACGGGTCTGGGCTGCAGTCATATTGGCCAGACGGCGGCCCATGGAGAGGACAGCGGACTGAGCGATGGCGCCCTGGATGATTTCCGCAGCACGGTCCTCGGGGATCAGAGACTCGGCGCCGGATCTGTCAATGATCTGGGCGTCGGTCTCAAAAAGCTGAAGATTAAAATACTTTTTCATGTGGTTATTCCTCCATAATTTTGTTAGTTGCGGCCCGCTTTTCTGCGGATGGCAGCGTTGATGAAGTCGTTGCTGTTCTGGTTTCCAGAGCTGCCCGCACCGGAACTTTCCGTGCCGGTCTTCACGCGGTAGGACCCGCTGCCGCTGGTAGCAAAGCGGGGGTTTTCTTTCAGGAACTTGGTGGCGGCCTTCTCGAAGTCGAGCTTGCTGTCCTCTTTCATCAGGGCCGCGATCTTGAACATGACGTAGTCAGTGTCCTCGGCGCGGACGCCCTTCTGGGCGAGAGTCTGGCTGTTCTTCATCTGAGCCAGTTCTGCGAGCGCGTCATCGCGCTCCCTCGTGATGGCGTCCACATTGGGGCGCTGCTTCTCTCGGTTGGCCTTGAAGTCCTTGATCGCCTGGTTGATTTCCTCCTCGCTCATGCCCTGCTGCTTGAAGTAGGAGCTGAGAGCGGCCTTCTCGGCGCGTTCTGCACGAGCCTGGGCGATCTCCTCGGCCTGCTGGAAGCTGTAGCCTCCGGTGCCTCCATTATTCCCGGCATTTCCCTGGCTGCCGTTGCCGTCCCCAGCGTTTCCACCCTGGCCTCCGCCAGAGCCGCCCTCGCCGCCGTTGTCAAAGAGCTGAAGGTTAAAATACTTTTTCATTGGGTCATTCCTCCGTTTTTGTAATGTGTCGTGAACATTCCCGCCGGCTCAGAGCCCGGCGTCTGCTCATAATAAAAGCGCCTCGCGGCGCTCAAATTATCGTTATTTCTCCATAGCTGTCCCGGATGCCTTCCAGGCCCAGGACATAAGTGCGGACCAGCGCCCGGCCGATCTCATTCAGATCCGGCCAGCTGATGACAGTGCTGCCCGGTCTGATGCTCTCCTGGATCTCGATGCCCGCCACTTCGCGCAGCCCCTCGATCAGTGTGAGGGTCAGCGCCGAGACGCCGGCGCAAATAATGTTATGCCCGGGAGGCGCCCCAGGGGGCCGCTGCGCGTGCCCTGAGACGGTGATCCCGGTGTCCTTGACGTTTATCCGGATCATGTGCTTGCTCCCTTCTGAGCTGCGTCCTGGGCCGCTCTGCGTTGCTTCTCGGCGCGTTCTTTCGCACGGTTGGCCGCTTTGGCTGCCTGCTCGGCCTGCCATTGCGCGTAGACCTGCGGGCTCGGTGAAATTCTGCCCGTGGTGCGTCCCGTGTAGATGCGCTCCGTCTGCTCCTCCAGGCCCATCGCCTTCGAGAAGCTGCGGTACTGCTCCAGCTGGGCCTGGTACTTGCACCGGGCGATGGTGATGTCTTCCTTGTCAGCCCCTCCAGCACGAAGGAGCTGCACCTGCTCACGCCGGGCCCGCATAGCTGTTTCCATCTGCCTCTGCTTCTGAGTGGCCTCGTAGGTGGTGTACTCCTTGCCACGGAAGCGGCGCGGAGTGTTTTCCCTGGCGTTCTGCTCCTCCAGCCATTCGTCGGTGTAGAGCCGCTCGCTCACTCCGGGGATGAAGGGATAGTAGGTGTGGCGGCAGTTCCAGCCCAGCAGGCCCGGGCCGGTGCCCAGGCCGCACTTGGTTGTCAGCTGCTCCTTGGTGTAGACCTTGCCCTGCCATGCAGCGTGATCCGGACGAGCTCCGGCGTGCCATGTGACCTCGAAGTAGTCGGTCCCCAGCCGTTGGGCGTTCAGATCCGTGACGTGACCGGTGAGCTGGCCGAAGCCAGTGAGCAGAGCACGGCGGGCGGCCACGTCCACGCGATTGTGCCAGCCGCTGGCGTAGTCCACGCCGTAGTCGCTGCCGCCATCGCTGAAGGGGTGGTCGGTCCGGAGCCCGGAGGCTGTCATCTGGCTGACCATGCGGCGGACCAGCGTGTTGTAGTCGTAGGCGCCGTTGGCCATGCCGGCGATGGCGTCGTCCAGGTAGCCATTGTAGACGTCAGCCAGGGGCGTGAAGACTTTCCCGCCGTGGCCGTTGTCCAGCATGAAGCCGGTGCTCCTGGTGATGTTGTAGAGCTCCTCACTGGACTGATGCACCAGGGCGTCGGTCAGCTGCTGGAGCTCGGGGTTTTGCTCGTAGGGGATGAACTCCTTGCCGATCTGCTCGTAGAGGCTGCGGTCGCGGGTATATTCCCGCTCGATGACCTCAGCGTAGAGCCGGCGGACTTCCTCCTCGTTTCCGTCCACGGCCTTCCGGATCAGGTCCTCAATGTTCTGGGTGCTGTTGCCCAGGATGATTAGGCGCTGGATCTGCCAGTCGGCCGAGTCGGTTATTGTGCCGGCCTTCCGGATCCGGCGGATGATGTCGTCCATGATCGCCATCTCCAGGTCCCGGAAGCGCTTCTCGACGCCGGCAGCCAGTAGGTCGTGGTAGCTCTGATCCATTACATCAGAACGCCGGCGGACTGGTCAGGCAGCTTACTGGCTGCGACTTCCTCCGTCTCGCCGTACCATTTCGCGCGGTACTCCGGCAGGCCCATGGCGCCCATGGCGACGTCCTTGCGGTCCTCGGCTCTTTCCGTCTGCTTGTCTTCGATGATGGAGTCGTCGAAGTCGATCACGATGTCGGTGTTCTCCGCCAGGCTGGACACGTTGGCAGTCTTACCCAGGCGGATGATCGTGCGGATCAGATCGGTGAGAACGTCCTGGAGGATGATCTCATGCTTGCGGATCGTGCGGTACATATCGGAGTTTTCGCTGATGACCTGGGTGGCCGTTGCGACCGTGCCACGCTCGAAGCGGTAATATTGGGTGCCGAAGCCGCACTTGAAGGAGAGCAGATTCAGATCGTTGTTGATGGCCTGCTCGTGCTGCTCGGTCCTCAGCTCCATGTTGACCTCGTGCAGCGCCTCCTTGGTGTTTTTGAAGTAGTCCTCCGGCAGCGTATAGAAGACGCTGTCGTCGGGATCGAATACCTGGGAGCCGTTGGCGTCGGTCAGCATCTCAGGCGCCACGAAGATGCGCTTACGACCGAGGGCGAACTCGTTGGCGTAGCTGTCGTACTCCAGGTCGATCTTGGCCAGGACGTCGATGCTGTTGGCGAAAAGCGCCACGCCCATCGGGTTGGTGTCGTCCTCGTCCACATTGTTCGCGATGTTCAGCTTGTCGATGATGAACTGGGGCTGATTGGAGCCGGTCTCGACTCTGGCAGCCAGGCCCTCGAAGTACGGGATCGCGTTCCACTCGGCAGGCGTCAGATCTCGACCAGCGCCGGAGGAACACTCCACGACGCTGTTCTCGATGACGTACTGATAGCCGAGATCGTTGCCATCCTTGTCCTGCCAGGGCTCCAGCTTATGGTGTTGGAGCTGGACGTACTTCTTGCGCTTGTAGGTCTTCGGAAATGCGAAGATGACCTCGGTGATCCTGGAGTTCTCCCAGGCTGTGGGGTAGATGTTCTTGGCCACCACATAGTCCAGCTTGATGTCAGCACTCAGGACGCTGCCGTCTTCGGCCACTTCCATGTTGGTCAGATACGGGACATAGGCCACGGTGCCACAGGCAGCCTTGCGCTCCTGGTATTCGTTGCCCTGCACGGTGAAGTTCGCAGCATCGAGAACGCTGCGGACGAACTTGGCCGTGGTCTCGTCCTTGATGGTGATGGTGACGCGCTCGTTCAGCAGCAGGTCGCTGATGTCCTCGCAGATCTTCTTCGCCATGCCCAGGCTCTTGCGATGGCAGCGCTCATACTGCCCGGTGCCATGGTAGACACGGTACTGGTGGAAGCGCTTGACGTTCGCCCTGTACCAGCTGTCCCACATGGCGATCTTGCTGTAGAAGGAGCTGTCGATGGTGTCGATGCCCTTCTTTTTGAAATACTCGAAAATGTTCATTTTATGGCTCCTTCCGGCTCCTCCTCTTTGTCCCTAACGGGCAGGTAGTTCTTGATTTTCGACCACATTCCCATGACCAGGTAGCGGATGGCGTCCATACCATGGTCGTCCTGCTTCACGGGCTCCTCGCGGCCCCTCTCGATGCTTTTCTTGTCGTACTCATAGAGACCGAACTCCCGGACGGCGTTCTCCTGGTCTGGCGACACGGTCATCATCTTGAAGGTCAGGAGCTTCTGCACTCGAGAGATTCCCAGCGCCACGTCGTTCTCGGCGTCGCGGATCAGCACGTTGTAACCGATGCCCCTGGTGGCCCGCTTGATCTCCTCCATCAGGCCACGGGCCGAGGGGTCGATGAAGGTATAAAAATAGCTGCACGAGTAGGTCTCATGCAGCAGGTTCAAAAACTTGACGAAGTCCCCGGCGTACTCGCTGGGGCTTTTCTGCGTTCCGGTCTCCCGGCCGCTGTGGTAGTATTCCGCCAGGCCGTCCAGCTTGTGCTCGTACTCATTCAGGCCGGCCGCCTGGTATGTTGTGGCGTTCTGCTGGCCATAGTCCACGCCGATGCCGATGATCCGGTAGTGGTCGCGGCTCGGGCGCTGGATGGCAGCATCGCCGAACATATAGTAAATAAGCTCGTCCACGCCGATGCTGAGACCGAGCCAGAGCCATCTCCACTGGCGCTCATCCACTTCGTGGAGGATCTCAGCCGCCTCGATCAGCTTGGCGCCCAGCCACTCAGGAGGCACGTCCCGGTAGTCCACATGGACGTGGATGCAGTCCGGGCGCTTCTCCATCTTCCGGCACCAGACCACCACGGGGGCGTTAGGGTTCTTCGGCGGGTTGTAGAGGTAGAGCATCTGGAAGCCTTCGGCGTTGCCTCTGATGAAGGTCGCCTCGATGTTCTGGAGCTCGTCCTCGCCTTCGCCGTCTGTGAAGAACTCGCTGACCTCATCCAGCAGCACGATCTTGATGGGCTTGCTCTCGTCGATGATGCCCTTGGTGTCGTCAATGCTGTCGGATCCGGTGAAGTAGATGGTGTTGCCGTTTGGCTTGTATGTGATTTCCATGGGGCTGACCGTGATCTTGAACAGGCTCTCCGGCAGCCCCAGGCGCTTGATGGCTCGCTTGATTTCTTTGTAGACCGTTTTCCGGAGCTTGTTATGGCGCTTCCGGATGACCACGGCGGAGCAGTCTTCCTCGCTGACGATCTTATACACGACCTCGATGGCAGCCTCTGAGGACTTGGTGCCGGCTCGCCCAGAGGTCAGGATCTTGTGCGTGTGCTCTCGATCATTGAAGGCCGGCCAGAACTTCGGGATGATCAGGTCACTGATGCGGGTCGTGCGTGTCATTGATGATCACCACCTTCCCGGCGTCATCGGAGCCGTCGTTCAGCTTAGCCTTCAGCAGATGAAGGCGAGCTTTCTGCTCCTCTGTAGCTGCGTCCCAGTCCTTGTGCAGCATCTCGTCGTATTGCTTAATCAGACCCCGGAGCTCACTCTGAGCGCGTGCCTGTGCTTTCATAAAGTTGGCCTGCTTGTCCCAGGCCTGCTGGACTTCCCATTTCTCGCCCCATGACTCGGCGCCGCTGCGGTCCTCGATCTTCTCGATGGTCTTGTCTTCAGCGTCTTTGACATAGGCGATCTTCTGGGCCCGGATGATGGCAGCGTAGGCCAGCTGGATCTGGGTCCAGAGAAGATCCAGAGGGGAGGAGCCCGCCGTCAAGTGCAGCAGTTCCAGTGTCTCCTCTGGGAGATACTTGGACAGGAAGCCGAACTTCTCGGCGTTCTTGTTACCGGGTGGCCCAGTGGCGTTCTTGTTACCAGGCTGCCCTCCTCGTTTGCGAGCGTTCGGTTTTTTAGGTTGCGAGCGCTCGGTTTCTTCGGGGGCGTCCCATTTGTAGGTGCATTTCCATCGGCGGACAGTCCCCTCCGGGATGTCCAGCTTCCGGGAGATTTCTATGAGTTTAAGGCCCTGCCGATACAATGCAAGGGCCTCGTCCACTCTCGAGTTCCTTGCTTTTGGCATGGTCTCGCCGCCTCCTATTCGTCGTTTCGATAAACGGAAAAGAGCAGGCCCTTTCGGTCCTGCTCTCATTCATCCACTTTACCAGTATAACACGTTCTGGTTTGCAATGTTCGCCGACTTTCTAAAAGTCGTTCAGTAGTTCGTCCTCGGCCTCCTGGATGCGCTTGGTGGCCGTGTCGAAGTATTGGTCGCCCAGCTCGATGCCGATGAAGTTCCGACCCTCCTGGACGCAAGCGACGCCCGTGCTACCGGACCCCATGAAGCAGTCCACCACGGTCCCCCCCCTTGGACAGATCCGGATCAGGGCCTTCAGGAGCTCCACGGGCTTCTCCGTCTGGTGGTGCTTCTGCTTGGTGTTGACGCCGTTGATGTGGTAGATGCCCGGCATGGCCTTGGCGCCCTTGGCTGCCTTCCAGTCCACCTCTTTCCGGCCGTTGGTGCCCCAGACGATGTACTCGCAGTCGTTACGAAAGCGGCCGGGGATGTTTCGGCTGATGCCCTTGTCCCAGACAATGACCCCGCGCCATACCCAGCCGGCCATCTGGATCGCGTCCGTCATGGCCGGAAGGTTTCGCCAGTCGATGAAGGCGGCGATGGTGCCGCCTTCCTTGGTCAACTCTCTGAGCTCCATGCTGACATGGGTCATAAACTGGATGAAGCTGTGCTGGTCCATGTTGTCACCGGAGAAGCTGGGGAAGCGTGCCGCGCCGTTGAAGTCGGCGTCGGTGTACTTGACGCGGGTGTCCTGTTTGCGGTCGCCGGCAAACAGGCCGCCGCTGGAATATGGCGGATCTATCAGAACGAGATCCGCGCAGCCGGGCTCCAGCTGCCGCAGAAGGTCGAGACAGTTGCCTTTTAACAGTTTGATCATCCTAAAACCTCCCCCAGATGGGTGACGCCCATCTTCCTGAAATGATACGCCCTGCGGACGCTGTAGTTGATGGCGTCAGCCACCTCGGTCATCGGCGCCCGTGCTATGTAGAACTCGGTCAGCACGGTTCTCTCGTAGTCGTCCTCCAGCGTCTCAATGGCGTCGCTGATCTCGATGACCAGGGAGGCCTTCTCACGCCGGAGCTGCTCGATCTCTCGGTCCAGCTCGTCCACTCTGACGATGACGTCGGCCATCTTATCGGTCGGAGTGCTCTGGACCCTGTTGCGGTCATAGCGGATGGCGCCAGGCAGCAGGCAGGCCCTCAGCTCGTCCCGCTGGGTCTCTTTCCGTCTGATGATGATCTCCTTGCGGCGGATCTGCATCAGGAAGCCATAGGTCTCGTCTAAAGTCATGACAGCGTCGCCTCCTTCGTGAGAAGTTGCTCCAGGCTGACGATGATCTTGTCGGTGCCCAGGGCGAAGCCCAGCTCGCGACTGGCGCCGATGGATCGCTCCCAGCCGGGAAGCTGCACCAGGTAGTCAGCAGTGGACAGGAGCTCCAGGTCGATCCGCATGATTTCCTCGTAGCTCATGCACTCGACGGGAATGACGTCATCAATCGCCGCAGGGTTAATGGCGTTGTAGCCCATCTCCTTCAGCGCGGCGGCAGCCTTCGCAAACTGACGCCGGTAGTCTTTACGGCCCGTAATAGGACCGCTTAAATATCCGATCATCTGAAAACCCTCCCTGTCTTTTTGTGTTTTATCGTGATGCGGCCGGCTTTGAAATAGTCGGCCATGTCGGCCAAAAGGCGGAAAGTGTGGATCAGGTCCTTGTTCTTTCGCTCGGCCTCGTTTTCTTCTTGTATAACGTTTTTGGTGCCGAGATAGGCTGTCACATCGAGATAGCCCTCTGCGTTTCTCCTCGGATCGCTCGTTTATTTCTCCTTTCTTTCAGTGCTGCCATCAGGGCCGCCTGGCTGGTGTCTTTTGCCTCCAGGGCGTCCATGACCTGCTCGTCCACGGTGCCCTCTGCGATCAGGTGGTGGATGATCACCGGCTTCTCCTGGCCCTGCCGATAGAGGCGGGCGTTGGCCTGCTGGTAGAGTTCCAGGCTCCAGGTGAGGCCGTACCACACGATCACATGGCCGCCCTCCTGGAGATTGAGGCCGTAGCCCACACTGGCCGGATGCGCCAGGAGCACCTGGACCTCGCCAGCGTTCCACTCTGCGATGTCCTCCGGGCCGTCCAAAGTCCGGGCCTCGGGGATCGCTGCCCGGATAGCGTCCAGGTCGTGCTTGTAGCTGTAAAATACCAAAACAGGGCTGTCGGTGGTGTCGATAATCTCCAGCAGCGCCTCCAGCTTTGCATCATGCAGCCGGACGACATTGCCATCGTGGGAGTAGACGCTGCCGTTGGCAATCTGTAGGAGCTTGGTCATCACGGCGGCCGCGTTCAAGGCGACCACGTCCTCGTCGTCGATGTGAAGCAGCTGCTCGGCCTCCATGGTCTTGTACTGCTTCATCTCCTGGGGGCTCAGCTTGACCGGGATCCGGTTGTCGATCCGCTTCGGCAGCTTCAGGTAGTCGGCCGCGCTCATGCTGATGCAGATGTCGCTGATGGCGGCCTCGATCTTCTCCCTGGCTCCCCGAAGGGGCTCCCACTTGAAGACGATGTAACCGTTCCGGGCTCCCGGCCGGAAGTATTTCTCGCGGTAGGCGCCCAGCGTCTGGCCCAGGCGTTCGCCACGGTCCAGCAGGTAGATCTCAGCCCAGAGGTCCATGAGACCGTTGGCCGAAGGAGTGCCGGTCAAACCGACGACCCTGCTCACCTTCGGCATGACCTTCCGGAGAGCCCGGAAGCGTTTGGCCTGGGGGTTTTTGAAGCTGGAGAGCTCGTCGATCACGATCATGTCGAAGGGCCAGCCGGTCTTCAGCTTCTGGTAGAGATCCACCAGCCAGACCACGTTGTCGCGGCCGATGACGTAAATGTCGGCGTCCGTGGTCAGCGCCCGGCGCCGCTGCTCCGGTGATCCCAGCACCTTGCTGACGCGAAGGTGGCAGAGGTGGTCCCACTTGGCGTGCTCTCGTGTCCAGGTGTCCTCGGCCACTCGCTTCGGCGCGATGACCAGGACGCGATCCACCTCGAACATCTCGTTGATCAGGATGTCGATGGCGGTCATGGTGATGACGGTCTTGCCCAGGCCCATCTCCAGCAGCATCCCAGCCTTCGGGTGCTCCAGGATGAAGTTGGTGGCTCTGGTTTGGTAGTCGTGGGGGATGTACTTCATCAGCTGCCGCCTCCCGCCTCGTATTCTCTCAGGATCTCATCACGGACCTCCTCCGCTATTGTCTGGGGGTCGATGTAGGGCTCCAGGCTGTTCTCATACTCCAGCTGCTCCCGGTCGAGTCCTCTGGCCACACACCAGTCAACGGCCTCCTGCTTGCCGGTGATCAGTGCCACGTTGCAGCCCATCTTCCGCAGCTGCTCCATCTGCCACTTCTGGATGCCCGTGGGTTTTTCGCCCTCGCGCTTCAGCTCTACAAACCATACCCGGCCACCCGGTAAAACAGCGATCCGGTCAGGCACGCCGTCGTTCCCGGGGCTTGTGAACTTCATAAACTTGCCGCCCATTTTCTCGACCTGCCTCCGCAGGCCGCTTTCAATATCTCGTTCTCGTTTTTCCATGAGGGTCCTCCTATTGGAACGAGGCCCCGAATTTTTCCTATAATGCGCGTATGTGCCCTCGCGGGGGCCTGTTTTCATGTGTGTAGGGGTTATTTTTAATAATCTATATAAAAAGCTTGTTACCTCGTTACCCTTTGCCCGTTCTCCCTTGCGGTTGCTGGGTTTTAAGTGGTAACGATTGAGGGAACAGACGGCGGAACAACGTCCGCCCGTTACCCTCTGCCCGTCGTCCGAGTGGTAACGAGGAACAACAGCTGCCAGGGGCCTTCGTTACTCGTTACCACTCCGGACGAACACGCGCTGCTTGCCGTATGCTTTGCTTCGCATGGTGGCATTTGCGGGCCTTTCCCAGCCCGGGATCCTCGCCATGATGGCCACGATCTCGTCGCCGTCCTTGCGGGTCCAGTAGTGCTTGGCCCTTCCGAAGCACTCGCAGAAGATCTCCATCACGCTGACCTTGGTCCTCTGCACGGTGCCCGTCTGCTTTGTGGCGTCCAGGACGTCACGCTGCTGGAAGTAGTCCACGCGCTGCATCAGATCCCAGTCCTCCCAGTCTGCCGGCAGCAGGGTCTCCAGGTAGTCGATGACGTCGCCCTCGCGCTCGTCGTACATGAGCGCTGCCTGCTGGGCCTTGGTCGCTTCCAGCTCCATCGCGGCGTCCAGGTAGGACGTCTCGCCCTCGGCCACGTAGACCATGGCCTCAGCCCAGATCTGGGCGCGGGTCTCCTCGGTCATCTCCCAGACGCTGAGGGGGCCGCCTCCGTTGACGGTGACGGGCCAGAAGCGCCGGTTGCCGGTGGTGTCTCTCAGGAAGCCGCCGGTGCTGTTGGTGGTGCCGCAGATGATGGCCGTCCTCGGGTGGCGCTCCACGACGCGGCCATAAGCTGCGCGGTACTCGTCCACCTGGCGGCTGATGAAGCCCTTCATCACATCGACGTCGGCCTTGCGGGTGCCCTGCATCTCGCCGATTTCCATGATCCAGACGCCCTGGAGCTTCTCAGCTGCGGTCTTGTCCCTGGTGTCGGCCAGGCTGAGGGAGTCGCTGAACCATTTCCCGCCCAGCTTCCGGAGCAGGGTGCTCTTGCCGATGCCGGGCTTGCCGTCCAGGACGAGGACGGTGTCGAACTTGCAGCCAGGCTGCAGCACGCGCTGGACGGCTCCGATCAGAGTCTTGCGGGTGACGGCCCGGGTGTAGGCTGAGTCCTTGGCGCCCAGGTAATCGACCAGCAGCGTGTCCACTCTCGGCACGTTGTCCCACTCGGGGAGCTGCTGGAGGTATTCCCGCAGAGGGTTGAAGCGTCGCTTGTCTGCGACCGTGGAGAGCGCCTTGCTGAAGCGGCTCTCCGGGAACTGGACGCCGTAGGTGTCCGCCACCCAGGTGTAGAGATGGGCGTCGTCCACGTCTCTCCAGTATTTGTTGGGGCGCGGCCAGGGCAGTTTGCCCTTGACCTCGATGCCGTTGCTCAGCTCGTTGTAGCGGATCCCCTGAAGGGCGGGCTCGTTCTCCAGGATCAGCACGGCGTTGGTGATCAGCGGCTTGACGTCGCCATTTTCGCCTCGGACCAGTTTCGTCTTCCAGCTGTCGTCGATGTCATCCGGGAGCGGCACGCCCTCGAATTCCAGCACCTGCTGGCTCTTTCGGTCGTTCGCGAGCGTCAGGCTGACGCTCGGGTCTTCGTTCGCGAACGCATACATGGCTTTCTGGCTCGGGAGCTGATTGACTGCTTTGTCTTCCTTGCCTTCGTCCAGGTGGCCGAACTTGTGGATGCGGACCAGGTCGAAGGCGTTGCAGAGGCGGCCTCCGGCCGGGTCGGTGCTGTGGTTGGAGTAGGCGAACACGTCGCCGTCATAGACTACCAGGCCGGCAGCTGTCGAGCCGGCTGCGTAGGTGTAGCGGTCCTCTTTGGCCGTCGGGGTGTAGACGTCCGGCAGGAACTTGGCGATGGCCTGGGTGATGCTGTAGGTGCGGCAGAAGGCGCCCAGCGGGCCCTTCTTCTCCAGCGGGTCGCCCTGTCGGTCGGCGTCTCTTTTTCTGATGCCCACCATGCGCGAGGACTCCGGCCAGTAGCTGGTGTCGGTCCAGTCCGGGTACTCTGCCAGGATGGAGTCAGCCGCCAGGAAGGGGGCGTCGTAGTATTGGAAGAAGGGCTCGACGTCCACACTATGGCTCGGCCAGTACATCAGACGGGTCGGCTGGAAGGTGGAGTCGTCGAAGTAGTCGATGCCGATCTTCTCGGCGATCTTGCGGGCGATGGCCTCGTACTCGTCCGGCGTGACCTCTCTGTCAAGAGGCATGATCAGACGGTAGCGGGGCTTCGCCTTGGTGTGCTTATGTGTGGAGTAGACCGCCAGGGCGTTGTCGATCTCCAGGTTGTCGATGATGTTGTCCCAGAACTCGGCCGGAGGGAAGTCCAGGTCGAGGGTGAGCAGCTGGCGGGCCGTGACGTAGCCGGTCTTGCGGCGGCCATCCCTCAGATGACCGCCGACGAAGCCGCCGATGTCCTTGATCTTGTCCTGCTGCTCCTTGCTCATCTTCATGTACTCGGCGTGGGTCTCTGTGGTCTCCATGGAGCGGGAGAGCTTATTCAGGAGAACCGCCCAGCTCATGGTCTTATTCTTCCAGGCGGTCTCGAAGCGGCTGCGGCCGGTCGAGATCAGGAGGTCGCCGTTGTACTTGACCATGAACAGGGGCAGGGTGAGTTTTTCCGCTGTGTTGGTCATGGTCTCAGCACCTCCGCGTTCCGTCTTAATTTTTCAGCCGTGGCCCCAGCGGCCTCGAACTCGCGCTTTTTCTTCCGGAAGGCCGAGAGGGCTCCGGAGCGCTCGGCGGTCAGCTCCTTCAGCTGTTCCCGTTCCTCGTGCAGCCGTTCAGGGTATCCCAGCTGGCGGGCCCTCTTTGGCTGCTCTTTGATGCAGGCCCGGAGGGCGGTGATCCGGCGCTTGGCCGTCTCGATCTGCGGCTCCAGGTCCGCTGCTTTTTGGTGGTGGTTTACTGCCTCGTTGGCGAGGCTCTTGCGGCTGTCCAGGATCTTCTGGGCTCGGCTCTCGCAGGCCCCGGCCAGCTGCATCCGGATGACGTCCTGATGCTCAAAGTCCAGGGCGACCACCCGGAGGAGCTTCCGGATCTTGGCTGTGCTTGTTGGGAAAAAGGCGTCCGGGTTGATGGTCATGTAGCTGGTCTCCCAGCGTATAGTGATAGGCTCCATCGCTGTCCTCCTTGCTTGTAGATGGTTTATGTCGGGGGCACGAGGCCCCCGGGATTTACGATAACTTGATCAGGAAAGCCGGGCGGACGCCGATGGAGCGCGAGGCGATCCAGAAGTAGGCATGACCGTTGGCGGCGACATCGCAGAAAGCCGCCGACTGGACGTACTTGTTCTGGAGCCATCCCCACTCGTAGCTCTCGCCCTTGCATTCGGCGACGCGGTTGGCGCGTTCCTTCATCAGAGGCCACTGCTCGCAGTCGTCAGGCTCCACGGCGCCGGAGTTGTACCAGTCATCGTGCCCGAACATCTCGCCGTAGAACGGCAGACGGAGCAGATCGCCGTTGTCGAAGGGCGCCAGCTCCAGACCAGTGAAGTCCTTCAGAATCTTCTCGCTGTTGAGCTCCTCGCGGAGATCGCTCCCCTGGTAGCCGCCCTTGTTGGTGCTCTTCTCGTTCATCTGCATGGCCCTGTCGAGATACTGGTCCAGAAGGAAAAGAGCCAGGCCTTCGCCAGGCAGAGCCTGGCAGGTGGCGGTATAGTGGCCGACCTGGATGCGGTCGCCGATCTGGATCTCGTTGGTTTCGATGGTCATGGAGCGGTTAATTTTCATTTGTGTGTCCTCCTTAGTCTTTCATGTAGAACGGGGTCTCGTAGCCGTCACCCCGTAGTGGTAAACCGGGCGCCCAGGGGATCGCCTCACCCATGCAGGCGTTGATCCGCTCCAGCGCGTCGGTGTCTTCGATTGGCACGTCAACGATCATCTCGTCATGGACGTGCATCACGATGTTATAGCCCAGAGCTGCGACCCTCTGCATGGATATGGCCAGGCAGTCTCTGGCGATGGCTTGGGTGATGTTCTCGACCAGCTTGCCGCCGTAGGTCTCAGTCTCTCCCCATTGCTTGGTTTCCTGATTGACTCCCATGTAGACGATGTGCTCGCGGCCGTCTCTCGGGTCCATCTTCAGGTGGGTGTTCCAGTAGCAGAGCTTCCGGCCGCTGGGCAGCTTGATGAACAGGTTGCCGTTGACGTAGCCGAAGGCGATGCCGTTCTTCAGCCGGACGGTGCGGTGTTCTTCGATGACTGTCCTGGCCGCCATCTCGCAGTTGCGCCAGAGCTTCACCACGCTGGGGTTGGCCCCCCGCCACTGGTCCACGACGCTCTGGAGCTCGTCCTCCGGGATGGTGCCGCCTTTGTCCATGCGCTTCATGGCGCCGACGCCGCCTTGGTAGCCGCAGGCCAGAACTGCGACCTTTCCTTTTTGGCGGAGGTGGCTGTTGGCTCCGTGCTTTTCCACGGGCACGTGGTACATCATGGAGGCGGTCTCGCAATAGATGTCCTTGCCCTGCCGGAAAGCTTCCAGGGTCCATTCCTCGCCGGCGATCCACGCCAGCACGCGGGCCTCGATGGCCGAGAAGTCAGAGACGACGAAGCGGCAGCCCTCTGATGGGATGAAGGCCGTCCGGATCAGCTCAGAGAAGACGAAGGCCGTCTCTCCGAACAGCGTGCCCATGGTCTCGAAGTCTCCCTCGGCTGCCAGCTCGCGGGCCAGGGCCAGATCCGGCAGCGTGTTCTTGGCCAGGTTGTGCGTCTGCACCAGACGGCCGGCCCATCGTCCGGAGCGGTTGGCGCCGTAGAACTGAAGGATGCCTCGCAGCCGGTGATCCTGGCAGTGCGCCACCAGCATCGTGCTGTACTTGGCCACGCTGGTCTTGCCCAGGGCGGTGCGGATCTCCAGCACTCTCCGGACGTCGTCCGGGAGATCCGGATCTCGCAGCGCTTCGGTGATGGTGTCCTTGGTGACGCTGGTCATCTCCACGCCCTGCTCTGCGAGCCAGCGCTTCAGCTGGGCCAGGCTGTTTGGGTTTTTCAGCCCGGTGAGCTCCTGGGCTTCTTCCTGGAGCTCCTGCCGGCGCTGGGTGTCATATTCGACGATTTTCTCGACCATGGGGATGTCGAGCGCCACGCCGTTGTCGTTCATGTGTTGGTCCAGAGCCCAGAGCTCCTGCTCTGACTCCGGTGTCTTGTAGATGGATAGCTTCCGTAGGATCTCCTGCTCGGTCACAACGTCCTGCCGGTTGTAGCTCTTGTAGAGTTGCCACTTGGCCGGGTCATGCTGTGGGAGGTTGCGCGTCCTCTGGCCGTTGGTCCGGGTCGGCTTGCACGGCTTCGAGAAGAACTGGATCAGAGCTTTGCCCTGGGGGTCCTTCAGCTTCTCAGGAGGAAGGCCCAGCGCCTCGCCGGCGCCTGCCAGATTGCCCGGCAGGCCCAGCGTCAGCGCCTTGACCATCGTGCAGCGCCACTCCTCCGGCGGCATGGGCTTCTGGAGCCACTTGGCCAGACAGGTGCGCTCGAAGTTCGCGTTGAAGGCGGTCTTGACGATCTGGGGATTGAGGAGGGCCTCGCAGAACTCGGCCATCATGTCAGGATCAGCATCGAAGCAGTCGATGGTCTTGACGTTGTCCTCGCCCCAGTCGTCGAAGATGTACGAGATGAGCAGGATGTCGAAGTCGGGCGCCTCCACGTAGGCGTAGACGCCCGCCTCGGCCAGGTCCACGGAGCTATAGGTTTCTATATCCACGCCCATAACTCGGTGCATCTGTATGTCCTCCTTAGAAGTCCTCGTCGTCCTCGAAGTCGTCGCCGCCGAAGTCGGACTCGGCAGAAGCACGGGCAGCGCCCAGGCGGTCGTCGTCCTTCAGCTTCTGGATGTTATTCAGGCCGACGCCGACGCCCTTGTTGCCGTTGGTGTTGAAGGGGAAGAAGTTGATGGAGGCGCGGCCCCAGCAGCCGGAGTAGACCTCGTCGGGGTCCAGGATCTCGTTCAGATCCTTGTCCACGATGCCAGGCTTCTGGGTGCTGTTGCAGTTGAGGAAGTACATACCCTCGTACTCAGGAGCCTCATCGGCACGCTCGGCGTCGCCGTCGCGCAGAGGCTGCTTCAGGTTAGCGGGCTTCTTGCCGCCCCACTTGGAGCTGATGCCGTCCTGGACAGCTGCGTCGATGGCTGCCTTGATCTTCTTGATGGTGGCCTTGTCCTCTTTAGGGATCAGCAGGCACACGCTGTACTTGGCATCCTGGCCAGCCTGGAAGGCGCGGCTCTTGAAGATGTTCACATAGCTGAAACGAACTTTTCCGGTGATAACTTTGGTAGTAGACATTTTATAATCCTCCTTAATTAGAACGGCGCGACTTCGTCGTCGCCGGTGGTGAAGTCGGCCTGGGCCGCTTCGGTTGTGTTGATAGCTTCGCGTTTATCAGACTCCGGCACGAGGACCGGCTTGCCTGCGGGTTTGATCAGCAGGTCGCCCAGAGTGGCGGCCAGCTTCTTCTTGCCGACGAGCTTCTCCATCTCGGTGATGCCGTAGAGCTTGCGCTGGTAGAGCATTGCCTCGTCGAAGCCGGCAGCCTTCAGCTTGTCGGCCACCTGGATCTCGTCTGCGTACTTGCGATTGCTGCGGCCTTCGACCAGCTTCCAGCCGTCGTAGTGCTCACCGGCCAGGGCCTGCTCCAGAGCGTAGGCGCTGACCTCCTCGGCCCACTTCTTCAGGTGCTCGGCCTTGGCCAGCACTTCGCCGATCTCCTCGCTGGAGAGCAGCGGGGGCTTCTGGAACTCCATCCGGGCCAGATCCAGGTTGAACTCGGCACGCTTGCGGCAGCGAGCCTTCGCCGGGCAGAAGCGGCACCAGTCGCCGGCCACAAAGTAGTCGGAGCCCTCCATGGCCATGATGGCGCGGGGCGCGACTTCCTCCTCGCCCCAGAGCAACAGCTCCTTCAGGATGACGACCTCGCTGTCAACGTGATCGAGGCGGGGCTGGACGACGGTGGTCTTCACGGTGTCGAAGTCGTAGAGATCGCCGAACAGAGAGACGGCGCCCAGGCCGTAGAGGCGGAACTGGGGGTTGTTCTTGGCCTCGACCTTGATACCTTTGCCGTACTTCAGGTCGATGACCTGGATCATGCTGCCGCCGATGATCACGGCGTCGGAAGTGCCAAAGCCTTCCGGGATCCATTGGGAAAGATCGAGGCGCTGCTCGATCATCAGCTCGGCGCCTTCGCCGGCTGCGGCGAACTCCTCCAGGACGGTCTCGACATAGAAGTCGGTGGCCTCGTCCATCTCGCCGTTGTAGTAGTCGTCCTGCTGGATCTTGGCCAGGCGCTTCTTGTACTGGGCGTCGGTGATCTCATGCAGGACGTGGCGGAGCTTCAGCTCGGCCAGGCTGTGGGCGACTGTTCCCTCGTCGGCGTAGCTGCTGGAGCCGGGATCCGGGCACTGATCAGACAGGGCGACGGATCCGGGGCAGTTGATCCAGCGGTATGCGGCCGATGCGGAGCAGCGGGCGTGCTTAGTCGGCATTTGTTTCCTCCTTTGCTGCTTCCATGAGCTTCGGCAGGTCGGCAAGTGCGACTTCGGTGAGCTTGCCCTTGCCGGTCTGCTCGTTGATGAGTTCCGCCGCACGGTTGTAGCCGCGCTTCTTGTTGAGGGCCGCGAGCTGCTTGCGGACGGTGATGCGGAAGTCCTCGGTCACTTCTGCGGGCGCAGCGGGTGCAGCCTCGTCAGCAGACTCAGGAGAGGGCTCAGCTTCCGCAGGGGCGGTCTTTTCGACCTTCTTGGTGTTCTTCTTAGGGGCAGGGTCCTCCGGTGCTTTCTGGGGCTCCTGGACGGCCTCAGCGGGTGCAGGAGCGTCCTCTGTTTCCTTGAATGCCTGGGCGAGCAGGTTCGGGGACTCGACGCCCATGTACTGCTTGAACTCGTTCAGGTTTGCAAATTCGACGGTGATCTTCATGCTTTTATTTCCTCCTTGTTTGTGTTATACTGGGACTGTGTTCTATTGGGCTCCGAGGCATTAGCTCCGGGGCTCAATCTTTTTGTGCAGCCATAGGCACCACCTCCTTCACAGTCTCAGGCTCCTCAGCCTCTGCGGTTTCCACGCTTCTCAGGATCGCCCGGTAGGCCGAGCGGGCCAGCATTGTCAGGTCGATGTCTTCCATGCGCTTGTCCTCCTTAGATGGTTTTGATGGTCTGATGACCTATGCAGCCGGTCCCCCCCCCGCTCCCACACAAACCAGGAGTAGCTGGTGGCGTCGGTGCCTTGGCCGGTGAAGCTGGGGCGCTTGTGCAGGGTGTAGAGACCGCTGAGTGGGTGCTCCTGCCACCACTTGAAACGCTTCTCGCTCTCCAGGAAGTTCGTCCGGAGCAGGAAGATCAGCAGGCCGCCAGGGTGCAGCAGCTCCAGGCTCTTGTTGATGAAGTCCAGGGCCAGACTGTAGGGCGGGTTGCCTATGATGACATCGTAGCCGCAGTCGGGCTCGTAGTCGAAGAAGCTGCCGATTGTGACGTTGTCAGCCAGAGCTTCCAGGGCGCCCCGCTCCTCCGGTCGCAGCTCCACGGCGTCGATCCGGTTGTCATATCCGCCTTCCCTCAGCACTTTGACGATCTGGCCGTTGCCGGCAGAAGGCTCCAGGATGCGGTCGCCGGAGCTGATGCCGTCGAAGTTGGCCAGGAAGGCCCGGACGGTTTCCGGCGGGGTGGCATAGAAGTCATAAGCCTTGCGCTCGCAGCCTCGGTTTGTGGCGCTCATTGTGGTGTCCACCTGCTTCCTTCGCAGATGAAGTAGTCGTCGGCCGGGATGTAACTCTCCAGGACGAGAGCGGTCGGGCTGCCATCGTGGCTGCAGCAGGCGTCACAGATGTGATCGCCTTCACCTATCGGTTGCATATTGGCGCAGGTCTCGCAGCACTTGAAGGGCTCCGGCTTGCGTTGTCTGTTCTTTCTTCCCATGTGTGTCCTCCCTTTAAAAAAAGTAAGCTTAAAGTTTACTTAGAATGTAAAAAAAATAGCTTCCACGGTGCTGTTGAAATAACGGGCCAGCGCCACCTTGATGTCATCAGCCGGCACTCGCTCGCCGCGCTCGTAGAAAGAGATCGCCATGGCGGTCACGCCGATGGCGTCGCCGACTTCCTTCTGGGTGCGAGGTCCGCGCAGAGTGCGAAGTCTCTCCCCGATGGTCTGAGCGTCAATAGTCTTTACTGTGGCCATGCTTTGCCTCCTTCCTCGGTTTAGTCTCTGGGGTCGCGATCTGCACGTCCTTCGGGTATTGGTGCAGCGGGATGTCCTTCCTCATGGCGGCCTCCTTAGTGCTGCACCTTCTGGCTCTTGGTCTGGAGCTTCAGCCAGATCTTCATGGTGTCACGGGTGATATAAAACGATCCGCACACGGCGATGAAGTGGTCGAGGCAGGTGTGGACCACCTCGCCCTCGATGACGTACTTGGC
>OLPZ01000400.1_pt1 | contig 34665 bp, 24 predicted proteins | sample 1672711 | NCBI WGS metagenome assembly OLPZ01 (sample SAMEA3136716, study PRJEB25190) | human gut metagenome
AAGGAAACCAAGGAACTGAAAAGCTCTCTGGACACCATCCGCAAGACGGCGGCTGAGATGATTGAGGGCATTGACGCCAAGCTCAAGGTGCTGCTGGCAGAGAAAGCACAGTCCGAAGAGATGGAAGTCGAAGCTCCCGTAAAGGAAGCTGTTCCGGAGGAAAAGCCGGAAGTCCCCATTTACTGCGAGACGGCGAATTATGCCTATGAAGCCGGTGAGCTGGAGTCATATCGTGCTTCTCTCGCCGCAAACGTGGAATGCCGCAGAGCGATTGAGGCGGCAATCAGCACCAACTACGGAGATAACCGGCTGGATGCGGATGCTGCCGTGAAGAGCGTCCTTGAGCAGTTCTCTCCGGAGCGCGTCCGGTACATTCTTGCAAACACCATTCAGCAGAAAGGCTTTGACGGACGTATTCCGCAGCCTCTAAAGGAGTGGGCAAAGAGCGTTGAGGTCTGCCCGGAGAATGCCGCCCGCTTCCTTGTGGATAAAGCCAATCCCGGACTGACAGCACTTTTCGTCGATGCGTTCCGTCAGCAGACCGAACCTCAGAAGGACGTTCTTTCTGAGAAGGCAGAGGAAAGAGACCCTGAGGTCGTTGCATGGGAGAACGATGAGATTACCTCCATTGAGATAAAAACCGTGGAAGTCAAATCTCCCTTTGCTCCCTTGCCAGAGGAAGCAGCGAAAGCACCGAAGGCGCACCGCCTGACCGCCGAAGAGAAAGAGATCAAAGCCGCCGTCATGGACAAGCTCAAAGGGCAGATCGCCTATCACAATGACGGTATGCGGGCTACCTACCGTTCTTCCGACCACTCCTTCAATGTGCTGGCACGGAACGGCGTCAGGATCGAGGGCAACACGGTCACGCAGAACGGAGAGCCGCTGTTTGCCATTCACCGCCGACATTCAGCCAAGAAAACGCAGGGCTGCTATCGGGAGCTGACACCTACGCTTGAGTATATCCGGCAGGAGAAAAAGCAGGAAAAGCCCTCGATCCGTGACCAACTCAAGGCTGCTGCCAAACCTCAGTCGGAAAAGAAATCTCCGGCTAAGGCTAAATCGCACGACATGGAGTTGTGAGAAAGGAGAAGCATGAAGAGATACACAGACGTTGACATCATCGCGGAGCTTCAGAAGCTCGTAGATAGTCATGTAGACAGCTTCAAGGGAGACTTCGACATCGACAAGCGCATCATCTGCCGCGCTGCCGAAAGCCAGAATCCCGAAGATAAGACGCTTATGTGGTTCTGCCGTCCGCATGGGACACACTGCCTCAATGAAAATCAGGTCTTTATTCATGGGACGCGGGATCATAACACCTTCCGCTTTTATGCGGAACAGACCTACGACGAGTGCATTGCCCGCGTGATTGTCCCGAAAAATGTTAAGCGTGGCAAGGTGTTCGGAGATGTCTTTGAGATCAATTACCGGGAACAGGCGGCAAATGTAGCGCGGAACTCAGTTGAGCCGGATCATGACCGGCTGACCTTTGCGGACGGCTATGTGCTGGACGCTCCCTGCCGCAGCAGCTTCGATGAAGCAATGGCTCTGGTCGGTGAGCATGGCGGTGTCGTAACCCATCAGACGCTCCCGAAAGACGCGGATGCTTTGACGGAAGTGCTGTCCACGCAGAAAAGCCGCCGTGACAAGCTGCCGGATGCAGACAAGACGGAAGTGCTTGCACCTCTGCCCGTTGCAGAACTCAGAAAGTATGAGGCAATCAAACAGGCTCACCCGGACGCGCTGGTTTGCTTTGCCCAGAACGGCTATTTTGAGCTGTACGGCAAAGATGCCGAAAAAGCCGCCCCTCTTCTCGGCACAAAGCTCCTTGAGAAGAAGGTGCGAGGCAAGCCCTCCATGCCGGTCACGGGTTTCCGCGAAACCGCGTGGGTAGCCGGTTCTCACAAGCTCTGGAAATCCGGCACAGATGTCTTTCTCAGTAAGGACGGCGAGACCTTCAAGGAACTCAAAGCTGCAGATTACATTCCTGTCGGCGCGACGCTGAATGTGGACGGAATCAAGTGCAGAATTGACGCGGTTGATTTTGCTGCCGATGAAGTCCGACTGACCAACATTGAGGACAAGAACCGCCCCATTCGCTTTTCTGAGAGCATCCAGTATGTCCGTTCGTATGTGGAGGATGCCGGGACTGCCATCTACGACACCATCCCGAAAAAGCCCGCTGCCCGTGAATCCATCCGCGACAAGCTGAAATCCGCGCAGAAAGCACAGCCGCCCCACACACCGAAGCCGCAGAAAAACAAAGGAAAGGATATGGAACTCTGATATGAAAAACTTTACCGTGGAAGAAATCAACCTGATGTGCTGCTTCAACACGTCCAGCCGGAAGCGGCTGATCGACGATATGAAGAGCGTCACCCTGAACGACATGGACGGTGAGATTGCGGAGCTGATGTATAAGACCGTCCAGAAGCTCGACGCCATGACCGACGCGGAGTTTGAGGAACTGTATATCATGCCGGACGGCATGGTAGATGACTGAAAGGAGGATGCCTATGCCCGTATTAGACGGTGATTTTGAAGCCTTCGTCACGAACCTTGGCAAGTACAACGAGGGTATGCTGGTCGGTGAGTGGGTGAAGCTGCCCACCACAGAGGAAGAGATGCAGAAGGTCTTTGAGCGCATCGGGATCGGCAAGCAAGATGATTTCGGTCAGCCCTACGAAGAGTGGTTTATCACCGACTACGAATGCCCAATCTATGGCGTTCAGAAGATGCTTGGTGAGTACGAGAGCCTTGATAAGCTCAACTACCTTGCCGCTTTGATTGACGAGCTTTCCCTGAGCGATCAGGAAAAGCTCGTTGCCATTATGGAAGCCGGTTGCGATGAGGTCAGCGACATCGACGATCTCATCAACCTGACGTTCAATCTGGACTGCTACGACATCATGCCCGGTATCAACGACGAATCCGATCTCGGCTACTATTACGCCCACGAAGCCGGTATCTACTCCGAAAAGGATCTCGGTCCTCTGGCAAATTACATCGACTATGAACGCTATGGGCGCGACATTGCGATGGATGAGCAGGGACGCTTCACCGATGAAGGCTATGTCCGCGTCGCAAGCGAGAGGTGGGACAGACAGTTCAACGGCGATCTTGATGATATTCCCGACGAATACCGGATCACCGGCTCAGGGGAAGCCGCCGAGCGTGACAGCACCATCGCCGTTCTCGTCGTTGAGCCGGGAAAGGAGCCTTATGTGAAGGAGATTGACTCCGGTCTGGAGTCCTTGCAGCATGAGGTCGGCGGCTGCATCGAGGCGATTTACCCCTACGAAGACCCGGTTGCCTTAGTCTGTAATGAGGAAGGCAAGCTGGAAGGTCTGCCCCTGAACCGCGCTCTGCGAGATGAGGACGGTGACATCTACGACGTTGTTGCCGGAACATTCATGGTAGTTGGCTTGACGGATGACAGCTTCGGCTCTCTGACCGTAGAGCAAATGCAGAAGTTCTCTGACCACTTCAAGGTGCCGGAGCAGTTTGCAAAGCTGGGCGATAAGATTGTGGCAATCCCCATGATCTCGAAGGAACAGCAGAAGCAGGAGAGCGTTGAGCAGAAGGACTTTGAGATGAATGCCGACACCTCCGGTCTGACGGTTGCCGGTCACATCGGGACGTGGCACACCATTGACCAGCACGAGGTCGGCGGTCACAGCTTTTACCTGATGGAACATGACGCTTACGGCGATGAAGCGGCTTGCATCATCGTCGATGAACGCGGCAAGCTCGTCCTTGATGATGTCTACAACGGCTTTGACGATGACACACTCCGCCTTCTTGACCTTGAGGTCAAAGAAGTGCCGGAAATGCCCGATCCTGCGCTCTCCGTTCAAGATATGAAGGACTACGGCTACGCATGGGCTGGCGTTCTTCCCGCCGGTCAGGGGGCGGCTGAGAAGGCTTTGGAGAAGGGGTGCGAGGTTTACCGCCTCTATTCCGATAACACCGAGGGCTTGTGCGTAGATGCCAAAGAAATTGCCGACCATGCGGCAAAGGGCGGAATGCTCGGTATCAGCAAGGAAAGCTGGATGGTGGCTCTTGAGAAGGAAAACTACCTCAAGGCAGCGGAGATGTCGATGGAGGATGACTACGGCATGATTGATGGGATCATCAACAACGGTCCGAAGGAGGACAAGACCGTAGCGGTCAAAGCCCCCGAAACCGGCGAAAAGTCCTCCATCATGGACAGGCTCAAGGCTGCGAAGGCTGAGAAACCGAAAGAATGCTGCGCCCCGCAGAAGCACAAAAGAGAGATTGAGCTTTGAGCAGAAGCAAGAAATGGCGGCAGGAGTGGTCGTTCTTCATCGGGGACAGCGGACGCCGGAAGTATAACCGCTTCTGCGTCCGCTGCGTCCATAGCTGCAAGCAGAGCTTCCGTGCGGATCTCATTGCCTGTCCGCACTTCTCCCGCAAGGCATCGAGGTGTAGACAGTTAGGGGTTGAAAAAGCCTGTGATTGCAAGCCTCAGAGCGACGAGGAATGACCGCCCAGTGTGATTATATTCCCCGCACAGTTCCAGCAATAGAGCGAGAATAAGTGTCGATTTCGGCACTTGTTTGAATGCCCGGAAAACGAACCATGAGCCTCTGTCGATGCCCGGTTGGGTGTCGGCAGAGGCTCTTTTTTTATGACATATTATGACATATTCAAAATAGCGGACAGCAGCTCTTGAACCTGTTGCCGGTATTCCGGCTTTATATCCGAAATACGTCTGGCAAGCGCAAGGGCTTCCGCTTCTGGCTCATCGGTCCCAAAGATAATTCGGTCCGCACTGACGCCCAGCAAACGGCAAAGACGCTGCAAGGCTTCAAGAGAAATACCGGAAGCACCACGCTCAATAGCGCTCAGGTGATTCGGCGTCATGCCAAGCATTTCTGAGAGCGTGTCCTGCGTATAGCCCGCCTGTTCTCTTGCCACTTGAATATTGCCGCCGATTTCAATATTGATGTCCTTCTTCTCTCGCATAGCCTCACCACCTTTGCATTTAGTGTACCTAACGGCGGTGTCATTATCCACGGTACGCCGTCGTTGATTTTACCAACGACAATGCGTTGACTGTCCGTGATGAGGGTGATAGAATGGAGTTACCTACCAAAAGAGTGAAAGAAGGGGTGTCATGTCGCGCATTATTGAGTTTAGAAAGTCTGCTCAAAAAGCTGAAAAGCAATCCGTTCAAGGCAAGACTTGTGCGTTTACCGGTCATAGACCGCAGAGTCTTCCGTTCGGCTTTGATGAATCCGATAAGCGTTGTACTTCTTTGAAATCTGTTATGCGGGATCAGATTGTAGCACTCATCGAGAACGAGGGCGTCACGCATTTTATTACCGGCATGGCTCTTGGCGTCGATATGTACGCTGCGGAAATTGTACTCGATTTGAAATCAAAATACCCTCACATTACTCTGGAAAGTGCAATCCCTTGTGAGACACAAGCGATCAAATTGCATACGGCGGTAGCCAGCGGCAGCTGGTGCGGAGCTGAACGGCAACGGTGCGGTGCCAGCGGCAGCCCCTTGATGTAGTCCATGTATCCCCCATAATAGTGGTACCCGCAACAGCGGAAATTCACTATTAGGAGGGTAATGGATGTTAGACTATAAAGACATCATTACAAAACACTACGGTTTGGGTATGAGTGGCATGGCAATAGCCAAGTCGCTCAACGCCAGCCCCTCGGGTGTCAATGACTTCCTGCGTGCATTCAAGGAATGCAAGAGCCTTGGCTATCCTCTCCCGCAGGGAATCACCAACTACGGTATCGCAGAGGCGGTCTATGGGAAGAACCCGGCGATTGCTGGTCGAGATCTCAGCTATGAGATGCCGAACTATGAAGCCGTAGCAAAGGATATGTCATCCCGGAAGAACATGACCCTTGTGGTTCTCTGGAACCGGTACGCCAAGAAATGCCGGGATTGTGGGCTGAAGTTTTACTCGTATCGGCAGTTCTGTGAGAACTACGCCAAGTGGTGTGATGAAAACAAGGAAACGCTGCATTTCAACGCCGTCATTGGTCAGAAGATGGAGGTGGACTTCGCCGGCAAGACCTTTCAGATGGTAGATCCGCTCACCGGTGAGGTTTTAGAGATTGTTGTCTTCGTAGCTGTTCTTCCTTATTCCCAGTACATTTACGCAGAAGGAATGCTCTCCACCAAGGAACCGCAGTGGATCGCTGTAAACAACAATGCTCTGGCGTATTTTGGTGGTGTACCGGCGCTGGTCGTCTGCGACAATTGCAAGCAGGCTGTCATTGCAAACCGAGACTGGATTTCCCCAGAACTGAACAAGGATTACGCTGAATGGGCTGAATACAACCACACGGTCATCCTGCCTGCCAAAGTAAAGAAGCCCAAGTACAAGAGCTCTGTAGAGAATGCTGTTGGCATTTTGGAAAAGGGTTTCTTCCACGATATGGAGGAAATGGACTACTTCAGTCTGGAGCAGTTCAACCGTGACCTTTGGAAGCACCTGGACAAGCTTAATAACGCCCCGTTCACCAAGAAGCCGCACAACCGCCGCTACTACTGGGATGAGGAGCGCCGGGAGCTCATGCCGCTGCCTCCTGTGCCGTATGAATACATGGAACGCTGGACGGCCAAGGTGTCTCCGGATTACCATGTTCGCTTCGACAACGCTTATTACAGCGTAGACCGGGCCTATCTGCACAAGGAAGTGCTTATCCGAGCTTCTTCTACCACGGTAAAGATGTTCTCCAAAGAGGGGCAGTTTATCTGTGAATGGCCCAGAGCCACTACAAAGAGCCAGTGGTCTACGGATCCGAACCATCTTCCGGCAAGCTACAGGGAAATGTCCGAATGGAACGGTACATATTTCACTCGGAAAGCCATGACCATTGGTCCTAATACCGAGACGGTTATTAAGCGCATTCTTTCCAGCCGCAAGCTGGAGGTGCAGACCTACCGGATGTGCCAGGGAGTCCTGAGCTTTACCAGGAAATACAGCAAGCAGGCGCTGGAGGAAACCTGCCACCAGGCTTTAGAACTGGGTAAGGCACACTACACGTTCATTAAGAATACGATTCCAGTTGTTGCAGAAGATCTGGGAACTTCCGGCTACAACACTGTTGCTAACGAAGAACGCAATAAGGGGGCTTTTGTCATGGACGCTGAGTCCATGGACATTAACAGGCTCCTCTCCCGCAGCCAGAATTTGGCCCAGCGTAAGGGGAAAGGCGGTGACAAGTAATGCTCACCGGAAAAGCACTCTTCAACACGCTTCTTGCTGAACTGAACGAAATGGGCTTGCCCGGCATGTCCTCTACTCTGGATGAAATGTACCGATCTCCAAATTTTCTGGAGCTTGATCCACTGATGGCAATAGCCAATCTTGTTGAGCCGGAATACCAGAAGAAGATGAACAAACGCATCCAGTGCCGTCTACGCAGCGCACATCTGCGAGGGTGCCCGCAGGAACTCACCAACTGTGTTGATTCAGCTGAGCGTGAGTATCTGCCCCGTGGAATTACTGAAGCGTTGGCTTCGTTAGACTTCATTGATTCCGGCCTGAATGTTTGCATTCTGGGGCCATCCGACAGCGGTAAATCCTATTTGGCAAAGGCTATTGGCATTGTTGCCTGCAACAACTACAAAGTGGAATACCACCACTGTGAGTCCCTTCTGGAGGCGCTGGTGGCACTCAAGGTGCAGGACTACTCGAAGTACCAGAAGCGCCTGAAAAGGATCTGTGGAGCCGCTCTGCTCATCCTGGACGATTTCCTGTTACATACCATTACCGACGAGCGTGAGGTGAAAATCCTCTTTGAAATTTTGGAGAAGCGATGTGAGATTAATCTCAGCACCATTATCTGCTCGCAACGGGAACCGGCAAGCTGGAGCTCCATGATTCTGAATGACGAGGTCTCCGCCAACGCTATCTTGAAGCGTGCAACCAAGCACTACACCGTGGTGATTAAACCCGGAACGACTGCCTAAAACAAGGCTGCCGTTAGCGGCGCTCAGCTGCCGTTGGCCACCGCACCAGCTGCCGCTGGGCGCCGCAGAATGCAATCAAATGGTCTGTGGCTTCACGGGAACGGTATTATAATATCGCGGCAAAGTGTGACAAGGAGACCATGCTGCAACGGGAGTACACGTCGGACTGCATGGACAAGAGAAATCGGTACATGGTCGATCACGCCGATTATATTCTCGCAGTATGGAATGGATGCCCCAGCGGTACCGGGAACACCGTGAGATATGCCCACAAAAAGGGCAAGACCATCATCGTTATCAATCCGGTTTCCCTTGATGTCACGCGGGAATAAGGCAAAAATCCCACTCCTGAATCAAGAGTTGTGAAAACCGTGAAGTATTTCCCGATAGTGAATACACATTGCACTACTCGGTGATTATTGGAAACGTGTACGGCGTATGCTGCCCAGTGAACATCTCCACGGAACACATCGAATTTTCACGGCTTCGTAAAACGGAAAGTGTCACCTTATGAACAGTCCCTTGCCGAGAGAAAAATAAATCGCTGGAAACGGGAACGCCCCCGGCACTGTACGTCTGGCACAGTGTCGGGGGCGTTTTTCCGTGTCTTAGTTATGAGCCAGTTCATTTAGGAGCAACTTTCGATAGCCCGCATCCAAGACGCAGCGATGGAAGTCCATCAGACGGTGTTCGTCGAACAGCTTTTCACAGAGCTTGGTCAGCGGATGATTCATCAGCTTTGCAGAAATGCCAGTCTCGTTGAAAAACCTTGCCCATGTGAAGACCTCTTCTAAATCCTCCTGCCCAAGCGTGGCAGGAATGATGGCGTTGCAGAGACGGACAATGGGGCTGTCCGCAAATCGCTCTGCGACTTCCTCCGGTGTGCATTCATAGCGGTCACAGTCAAAGGAAAGCGCATCCTCAATTTTAAGATAATTTTCGGTTTCATCCCGTGTCAAGGTTATGGTGTAGTCTCCCATACCGGACGGCACATCAATATTCTCCATGACATCAAGCTCGTAACGGGAGCCGCCGATGATCGCTTCAAAGGAGAAGGACTGACAGATTACTGCTGGGTTCTTGTCTATCTTGTCCTCATTCAGAAAGGACAGCGGATTATACTCCGTCAGTTCCCAGTCGATTTTTCCTCTCTCTGTTTGCTCGGCAATCTGCTGGATCAGATGTTGTTCTTCTTCGTGCAGATTTTCATTGTACATCATGATACACCTCCGTTTTCTGATTGTCGTTTTTTGGGGCTGCTCTATGTTTCCGAAGAGAATGCCGTTTCTATCATCATTCCTTGGCTGAGGGCAGACCTTCGTAAAACTTCCTTAGTTCCTCCAAACTGCTTGTCCGATTTTTGATAGGCAGGGAGTCCCATGTAATGTCATGATAGCGTTCCGGCGGCTCGTCCCGCAGTCTTCGGTCGATAATGCAGACAATGCCGGTGTCTGTGAAATTGCGGATCAATCGCCCGATACCTTGCTTGAGCTTGATAATCATTTCGGGAACGCGGACATCCATCAGAGCGTCCTTTGCGACGGAACACTTATACTCGATAATTGGATCGGGGACAGGGAACGGAAGCCGGAAAATGATCACATTGGAAAGGCTTTTTCCTTCAATGCTGATACCTTCCCAATATGCGCCCGTCCCCAGAAGCACGGAGTTCGTATCTTCCTTAAACTCATTCAGCACCTTGTCCTGCGACGATCCCGGCTGTTGCATCAGGATTTTGTACGGAAGATTTTTCTCACTGAGAATGGAGTAGACCTCTTCCATGTCGGTCTTCGCCGTAAACAGCACGAGTGCCTTCCCGTTGGAAATGTTCAGGATCTCAAGCAGCCGCTCCACGCCCTTTTCAATGAAGGCTTCGTGTTCCTTGGTCGGATGCGGGAGATCGTCGCAGTAGTAGATCATGGCGTGTTCATCGTATGGATATGGGGAAGGCTTCGGTTCGGATAAGCAGCCGCGTTCACCAACCGGAAAGCCGGTATTGCTGATAAAGTAGGAATACTGTTCTTCCAGAGACCCGCTCGTGGCGTTCGTCAGCGTGGCAGAGGTCAAGATGGTTCTTTCATCACCATTGAAGTATAGGCGGCTAACAATTTCCCTTGTGTTTTTAGGGCAATAGACAAGCTCCGTGTTACTACCGCGCTGCTCAATCCAGATCAACATATCATCTATCCGGTCAAGAAGCTCCGAAAGGGACTCGCTGACCGCATCCAGATCGTCAGAGGCAGCAAAGGAACGGTTGTTTCTGAAATCCATGCTGGAATAAATCTGAATGCTGGACGAAAGGTTATGTATGGCGGCGTTCATCTCGGTAAGCAGCTCAACCGCACTGCCGTTTTGGTCGAAGAAAAAGCGGTCAGCATAGCGCATATCCTGTTCTGCCTCGTTGATCTGCTTTTGGACTTGCGCTTTCAGGCAGTTATAGAAGGCGATGATCGCGCTCTCTGCCTCTCGCTTTTCACCGGACACACTGCTCTGGTCAGAGGACCGCAGCTCATAGAATGCACTCTTGATCATCCCAAAGAGCATACCCTGTCCGAAACGTTCCGTTGTAGCACTACGCACCTTATCATCTAAGTTGTGCGCTTCATCCACGACAAGCAGATCAGCGGCGGCGTTAATCAGCCCGTCCTGACCGCGCCGGAGTTTCATGAGATGTTGGGTTAGAAAATCCTGATTGCACAGTACCACTCCATCCGTAAACTTTAATGCTGCGCGGACTTTGTAATATTTGCACTTCTTTTCACAGGAGCCGCAATTCTTCATGCTGAACCGCTGCACATTTACCTTGTCCCAGATGACTTGCGGCAAAACCTCCGGGAAATCCTTGCGTTCCTCATACCCCTGCTGGATTCCTTCTTTGAGCGCGTCCGGTGGGTCAGCCTTCGGGTCACACATATACTCATCTGCGCGTTTGTTGCAGAGATAATGGGTCTGTCCTTTTGCGAGGATGACATCTCTGTTCAGCCCAAGAAGGGGCATTACCGCGTGGACATCGCGCCAGAGCTGTTCTTGAAGCGCGATGGTCGAGGTTGCGATGATAACCGGCTTGTTCATGCGTTTGCTGTACAGCAGCACCGGCACAAGATAGCCAAAGGACTTTCCAATGCCCACGCCAGCTTCAATCGCAAAATGCTGATCGTTTATGAGGGCGTCCACAATCTCAAAGGACATATCCTGCTGTCCCTCACGCATTTCCAAACCATGCTGCGGGGCTTCATCCCAAAAGAAGGTGCTGACTTGCTCACTCATGGAGTACAGCTCTGCTTTCCTGCGCTTTTTCCGTTCCTCCGATGTATTGAATCCAAAATAGAATCTGTTGTCCATCCACATTCCTCCCGGAATAGAAACCAAGGCTATCCACGTTTCAGCTCAATGCTGACGTTTCCGTTCTCGTCGATAGTCAGCGTCATGTGCCTGATGTGCTTCTCATAGAACTGCCGCCGCTCTGCGGGAGACATTTCGATCCTCGTGTTTCGCAGAGCTGCATCAAACATATCGTTGACATTCAGGTGAACGGAGTTGTCAATCCAGCGGTACATCTCCTTGAACAGTGCGTTTTTCTTGATGTCCTCGCTGTTGCCGGAGTAGAAGTCATCCAGATAGCAGTAGAATATCCCGGATTCTGCGAGTGCCGCCTTCATATCCGGTCCACATTTTTCCCGCTCGATCATGACAAGAAATCTGGCGTCCGGTAAGGAAGAGATCAGCCCCCAGTAGTCGGAATCGCTTGAGACAATGACGAAGGAATCCACTTGCTTCTGGTAGTGTTCCTGACAGGCTCTTGCGGTGAGCTTGATGTCTACCAGTGATTTGTTCTGCTTAATCCGCTCAATCATGATATGTTCAACGGGGATGCGGGTGTAGTTTTCAAGAATCCGCCATGCCGTAGCGGTGTGTACGTCATCAAAGAGAATGATCGCCGTAATTTTCTGCATGACCTCATAATCAAGATTTTTGAGCGTGGCGCACAGCTTGTACGGATCGGAGTTTTCGCAGTCCACTACCAATACGGTCTTCTCACTGTCATCTATGAAGTCGTAGATATTGTTTTTTACAAAAGCCCCTGCATCGGAGACTTTACTGTATTCCGTGAAGGCGTCGCAATGCCATTGATAAAGCAGGGTAGCAAACTTCTTGTCATTATAGAGGACATTACCCTCGTCCATCGGTACCCAGTTGATGTACATTTGATAGGGGTAGTAGGAGAGACTTGCGTAATAAATATCGGCAGCATCTTTCGTTCCGTCCTCTGTCAAACCGTTTGGCATGATGAACAGTTCTTTTATGTACGCCCAGTTAATCCAGATTGGAAAGAGGCTTTTACAGTTGTTAATGCGGTCTGAAATCAGCCGGTTGATCTCGATAATGTGGTGGCAGAGCTTTGTACTCGACTTTTTGATAAAGCTGATTCCGTCATTTGAAAGCTGCTGCATACTGGAAGCCGGGATGATCTCTGGCATTGAAAGCAGCCCTCGATACTCCATTCGCATGATGTCATTTATTTTCCGGTAGTTGCGCTCAATGGCGGTGCGGATGATACATAGATTTCGGATGATGCGGGCATTTTTATCCTGTTCAAGCCGCTTGTATATCTCTATCTTTGGCGGCTCGTGTTCATTTTGAAAAATACGGAGCGGGACGCCGATCAGATATGCTACCTTCGATACAAGCTCATAGGTGCTGTCTTTGTAGGCAATCTGTTCTCCGTTGTATTCGATACCATTCTGATTGAAAGAAGGGTTATCCATGTGCGCCTCCTATCACGTTCAGTCGAAAAGCAGTGTGTTTGTTTTCATCCTGTGCTTTACAGTCTGCCTCCGCCTTTATTTCCGCCAAACTCACAGCCGTGTGTATGATCATGCCCATAATACCACCTTCCATAGCGATACCCATAATGCGGAGGGCAATTTGCGCAGTCACCAGTACAATGTCCGTCGTGAGACTGGCTTTTCTTATCCAAAAGACTTCCAATCGCAAGTGCCATACCGAGCTTTGAGAAGAACCCGAGCTTTGGCTCTTTTTGTTTCGGTTCGTCAAAATCGATCTCATCTACTACGGAAGAATCTTCATTCTCGTCATTTGCAAACACAGTTACATGGTTTCGCCTTGCTACAAGCTCAAGAACTTCATCGTCTACGGCACCCCAAAGGTCTTCCAACTGCTCCTGCGTAAAGGTGCATTTTGCAGATTTCAGTATTTCATTCATGGCTGATATATCGCAGCAGCCGGAAAGGTCATAGATTTCATCTGGCGTTAACTGGACACCATAGGCAACCGCTTTTTTTATAAGTCGTGATGCTGCCTTCTCATCCATATACTCCTGCGCGACCTCAGAGATTTCGGCGGATGCACCAAACGATGTCAATGAGGACATCTTCTTGATCTGCGTGCTGGTTGCCCATTCGTAGAACTTCTCATAATAGGAGTCCCAATCCATTCATCGATCACGCCCTTCCAATGATTTCAGGAGTTTCCTCTACGGGCTTTGGAACAGAAAAACTCATGTGATGCTCAATAGAACATATTGTTCCTCTCAATTTACTGCCTGAGCTTTCGTCTGGAACGAAAACCGCCTCACCTCGCTTCAAGGTACGATCCTCCGTTCGGTAGAACTTTATCGTGTTTGTTCCATCCAGCTTTACAAGGCAGTAAACATATACATGGAAATCATCTGCTGCATACGGATCATGTTTTCCAATCGGGTCACTGCCACTTTTTGACGTGCATTCGGGAGATGTCTCACCCACAATATTCTCGGAGGAATCATCCGGGATGATCAATTCATCATCCTCGTTTTCATTAAAGCTATTGAACTCCGCTGTATCTATTGCTGCATTATATTCTTCCTCAGTCTCGTAGTCTTCTGGTGAAATCCCGTAGTCTGAGTCATCTTCACAGTAATCACGCCATCTGTGTTTTTCCCTGCTTAGAGCCTCATTATATTCGTCTCTTGTCTCATAATTGTTTGGATCAATACCGTATGCGCTGCCATCCTCGCAATTCAGGCGCCAAGCGTAGCGGTTATCACGGGGAGCCATGTATGCGACTTTGTTGACTGGTGAATCATCATCAGAATCAAAAGCTCCCATTGCGCCAAGGACACCGCCAAACTTGATGAGGTCATCTGTGTCCTTAATTAGACCCATGCCCATTGCAGCACCGGTTGCAGCGTATGGATCAATTTTCTTGCTGCGTTTTGTCCCATTTTTCTGCCTACGTTTTGCTGCAAGATAATCCAAGGTCATTGCTCCGGCAAGATCAATCAAGGTATCTATTACGGGAATGCGCTCACGTTTTTTTGACCGTTTTTTCTTGGACATGGGTACGCCTCCTTCCAATCAGGGGATGTCACTCAACGCCTAATGCTTTATAAACTGCGTCTTCCGCACTCTGATAAAAAATCAGGTTGAAGCAGCCGATTAGATCGGCGGGAGCTGTTCCGAGGTCAGCCGCAGAGGTAATGGGAAGAAGCACCTTCTTTGCACCGCTATCGAGGCAGATCTGAAGGGCATTTGCAAGCTCGTCCACCTTGAGCATGGTTCCGGCAATGCTGATCTCGCCCAGCACCGCCAGACTGCTGAGGGTCGGTTTCCCAAGCGCAATCGAGCAGAGTGCAATCAGCGTGGGAAGCGCAAGTTTCTCGGTCATGCCGATGCCCTGCAAATCCTGATAGTTGATGATATAGTCCTTTGTTGTTGTGCTAATCGTGCCGCTGATGCGGTTGCCGTTCGCTTTCAGATAGTTGAATGCGGTATTTGCCGCTTCCTTGCACTTTCCGTCAGAGTTCAGTCCTGTCCGCTCAAACTTGCCGTTGCCGGGAAGCATCTGCGATTCCAGACGGAAGACGCCGATCATACCGCTCTTTCCCTGAGAAACCGTATAGACCTGACCGGGATTGCACATTCCTTCGGGGATGAGTTTTCCGCCGCCCTGTTCCGGGACAGACACGAAATGTTCCTCAAAGGTATCGTTGTCAATGTACGAAAAATTGACGTCATAGAACTCCATACCGCCCAGCTTTTTGAGCTGTTCCTTGACGCGGCGGCGCATTTCGAGCGCAAACTTGAGGATTTCTTCAAGCTGTTCTTTCGTGAACTCCCCGTCCGGATAGAGCAACTTGATCATTCCGCCGACCATCTTGCGGACGGCAATGGTATCGCGCTGATTAAGGTTTTTGCCGAGGCGGAAATACTTGTCCAGCGCATCGCCGTACTGCTCCTTGCGAAGCTCCCGGATAAACTCTGCCAGATAGTCGGTGATGAATCCGTAGTCATTGGTGAAATGTTCGGGGCGGAACTTCGGTATCTCCCAGCCGGGGATGTAGCAGTGCATACGGTCGAGAAATGCCGTGTCCGTTCCCATTTCGGGAGGGAATGGGTCAAAGAGACTGGACGTTTTCAGCAGCACATCCACGCTCTGATTGATGTTGCCGACGAAGACCATAGAAGCGGTTGCGGCTTTTTCTTCCTTGCCACGGGCAAAGGAGCCGGACGCCATATAGTCCTTCATGATCTGGATGCCGTCTTTGTCCTTAAAGTTGATACCGGCAACCTCGTCAAACGCTACGCAGTCCCACAAGCCAACCAAGCCCACGGTTTTTCTGCCCATGTTGTAAAACAGGTTCGCGACGGTGGTCTGACCGCCGGAAACAAGGATGCTGTTCGGGGAGATTTCCTTGTAGATATGGGATTTACCAGTGCTTCGCGGACCTAACTCACAGAGGTTGAAGTTGTTCTCGACAAGCGGCAGCATACGGGCAAGCAGAAGCCAGCGTTCGCGGTCATTCAGCTTATCCGGCTCCATACCAATAGAGCGTAGAAGAATCTTGATCCATTCTTCTTGCGTAAACGCTTTTCGCCCCTGCTTCAATTCCTCAATATCCACATGAGGCATCTGAATAGGCGTGAGCTTGTGAATGAGAATTGGGGATCTGCGTTTATCCTCTTCCACATATTCATATTCAAGCTGGACAATGCACCAGATACCGCCGCAGAGAAGCCGATCATACTTAGTTGGGTAATCCTCAGAGATAGGAATTGCTTTGATTCCGAGATTGGAAAACTCCGCCTCATAGCTGTCCGTCTTAATGTTGAGATTAACCGTGATCTTGTCAATCACGGTATAGCTGCCTCGCTGACGGAGGACAGAAAGGATCTTCTGCGCCTCGTCGGGACGGACGTAGTTTTCAGCCAGAATCCGCTTGACGTTTGCAACGCCGGTTTCAATGACATCCTCGTCATCGGAACTGCAATACTGTCCAAGAAGAAACTCAAGGACATAAACGGGAACATTTGCCCCTTCCTTGATTTTCTTTGTGAGGTCTTTGCGGACAATCCTGCCGTCGAATACCTTACGCAGTTTGCTGTCGATTACAGCGTTTGCATCCTCTGTTGATACCGTTTCAATATACTCGCTCATTTTCTGTTTCTCCCTCACAGGTCAAATCCGAAGTCATCCGCAAAGGCAATGTCAATATGGAACTCAGCCTCTTCCGGGACATCTGTATCATTGGCGATAACAAGGCGGTAAATCTTGTTTTTGTCATAGGCACCGGCTTTCAAATTGAGGCGCACACGGAAGACGCGCTCGGAAGCATTTGTGCTTGTGCGGTCTGCAATGACAGTCTGACGGTCACTAATGACCACGCCCTCATCATCCGTCATATAGATGTAGTAGGTGCAGGGCTGAATCTTCTCTCCGACTGGCTGACGCTGGTAGAAATCCAGAGAGAATAGCAGGTTGGACACCTTACGGCTTTCGCTCAACAGCTTCAATTCTGCGTTGGAAACCTCCACATACTTCTTGCTTGTGGAGCGGAGATTCTTGAAGCTAATAACAGGCACAACAAGCTCCTGCAAGCTGATACCGCCGTGGACATAGTTCTCACCGCCACCAGAAACCCGTATGCGTGTGGAATCAAAAGGCGTGTAGCCCTTGACCGGCGTACCGCCGATCTCACCGTCAAATCGAACCGGCATAAGGTACTCCGCCGCTGCGGAAGGTTCTGTCAGTGAATATCGACGTCCGATTTCATATACCTTGCCGCTGATCGCGTCCTTGCCCAGTTTATCGCCTTCGGTCAAAGGGCTGTATGTATAAAGGAAACCGTGATCTGCGGTAATGAAAACATCTGTACCCTGCATATCGTTGATGACAATACGAAGAATATTGGAAAGCTCCTGCATAGCGTCTTCGCAAGCATCAAACACCTTTTTCTCAGTTGGAGCTTTGTCACCAATAGCGTCAATCGTGTTGTGATAGATATACACGACTTCTTTGCCGCTCACAAGCTCACGCCGCTCGGCGCGTTTCATGTTCAGAACGTCTGTGTATTGAACTGCTACGCTGTTCATGTTAGCAGCACAGAGAATCTTCCCACGCTCATCAGTAGAGCGGGTGGGCATTTCGTCCACGAGAACATCCATCCCGTCATTGACAGACATCTTTCGCCCCGGAAGAAGAGCCGCCATACCGAATTTTGTGATTGAGGGAAAAACTGCTTGAACAGCATCGAGCTTCGCTGTTCCCTTGGTTGTCCGGGTGATGGTATCGCATAGCTCCGCAGCAACTTCATATCTCAGAGCGTCGGATATAATCACGAAGGCGCGGGAGTTTTTCCCCGCAAGCGGCTTAACATAATGAGAGTAGAAGTCTCTTTGCTTGCCAATCTCGGACACATAACCCAATGTGGCAAGGTTGTCAGAAATTGCTTTTGTCCAGCAGCCGGTCAACTCCTTGAGGAACCAGTTCTGATACAGCCCCTCAACGTAATCTGCCGCGTGTTTCAGCTTGTCTTCCAGAAGTACATTGCTGTTCTTGAGAGTGCAGCCGAAGGCATAGTGGAAGTGCCGATAGAAGCTATCCATCTCATACGCCTTCTCCGTATAGAGCTTCCAGATTGCTTTCGGTTCTACGATATGGAAGCCTGCTGCATTCTCCTGATAAAAGTTCTGCATCTTTGCAACATAGTAGAGACAGTCATAATAGTTCTCGAACCGCTCAATCCATCCGGAGGTACGGCGGTTTTCCGCAGTTTTCAGCATCAGCTCGGTCTTTACCACGTGATCTGCGATTTCAGAGAAGAAGCGGCTCAGAATGACCTCGTGAATGGACGGGAAAATGTCTGCTGTCAGCAGCGTTTCAATATTCTGCTTTTCAAATCGAGATGCAAGATGCAACTCCTGCTCCACACTGCGGCACAGTTCCCAGAGCGCATCGCTGTCCTCGCGGTTGCGCCATTCATGGACGATACTGTAGCAATACGCCTTATTGGAATCAGAGATGAAGCGTTCCAAGCCCTTGAGAACGCTGGGATTCATCGTCTGCGCAAGGGCTGTCAGCAGCACATGGGCGGCGAACAGGTCAAGCGTATTTCCGTCCTCATGGATATAGCCCGTGTACTTGCGGACAAGTTGCCAGAAGGCGTCAATGTTGCCGAACTTCTTGATATTGCTGAGGACTGCATTGTTTTCCTCATCCTGTCCTGCAGAAAGGACAGCAATAAATACATCCTGCGCAGAGCCGCCGTTTAGTCCTGCCAGCACAGCCATAATGTCAATATGAAGTTGCAACGGTGTATGGTATTCTCGCCCAATTCTTTTCAGCCTTTCAATCCGCTCTTTGCTGTCAAAGAATTTTGCGTACAGTTTTACCGTCTTGCGCATCGCCGGACTTGCCTCAATATTCAGCTCATTCATGCGCGTAGAGATGAGGTCGGCGCGGTATTCTTCGCTGAATTTCTCAATATCCAGCAGCCAATTATCCTTTGGATCAGCATAAGAGAAGGGATTGTAAATCAGGTAGTTTCCTGAGAGGTCATCGTGCAGAAGCTGCTTTTTTATGGCAAAATTGTTCGTGCCGGTGAGCTTGATGATTGTTACATCAGGGATGGAAAGCTCATCAAGCATAGCCTCGAACTCCCGATCCTCGTCCTGCCAGAAGATGATCCGCCTTTGATAGAACTCCGGCAGAGGGGCGGCAAAACGCTCTCTGAGTATAAATTGGATGGATTCTGTGGACACAACATTCCACCTCCTTATTAGGGATTTTGTTTTTTGAGGTATTCTGTAATCCAAGTTATGAACGCTTGAATGTCCTTTTCGATTTCCTCGACGGTGTATTGCAATGGAGGTATGTCGGATGGCTGAGAATGCTCGACAAACGAATATTTCGTCATCATATCATCCACCATTTTGCAGTCTTGCTCTGTGATGGCTGGAAGTTTCGTAACCATGTTGTTCGTGCGTATGTTCCGATGGAATCGTCGCACAATCCCCAAAAGGAGGACGTCTTCTACGGAGCGTTCAACACATATTCTGAACTGTTGACATACCCGTCCGATACAATCATTGTATTCTGCTGAGTCAACATCCATTTTTTTAGCACGGCTCAATTTATCTTTCAACCCACCAAGCTGACCTTTAACCTTCCCGTGATAAACATCCTCAAAGTCAGGCAGTCCTTTTCCGCTCAGCGCGCTTCTTATATGCAATTCCTTAATTGGAACATTTTCCGCAGCGCAAGCTTCACTCATTCCCACCAGCAAAGATATTCTGTGCGTGAAAACAATTACCTGTCTATTATTTGCAATTTCGACGATTCGCTTTGTTGCACTTTCCTCGTAATTCAAATCAAGCGAGGATATTGGATCGTCTATAATGATGGGTGTACAATCTTCTCGACCCGTAGCATCGGCAAAAAACGCCGCCAGTGCAACAATTCGTTGCTCACCTTCACTCAAAATGTCTTCCGGTTTGTATTTCTTCGAATCGCAAGCATCCATCGTAACCTTATATGGAGAATTTCCCTTTTGTGAGGCAGCTTTTTCGAGCTTAACCTTTATGTTGCGAGCCATTTTTGATAATTCTTCTGTGAAACGATCTATGTACGCTTGCGTAATTAAGGCGTTGGCAAGTTTATTTGTTTCCATTGTTATTTTGTTCGTTGTGAGAAAAGGCTTTGCTGCGGCAAGCTCTTCACGGTGACGTATATTACTTACCGCTTCACGAATTATCGCTTGGTTATCAAACACCCATTTATGTGACCGCAACTGCTCAAGACGCTCTTTCAATTTGAGCTTTGCATCGTCTTGCAAGGCATCCTCCAACTGTCTTGCCTTATTTGTCAACGCATTAAGTTGTTCACTTAATATTTTCTCAATATATCCCAGATTAAGCTCGACCAACGTCTTATATCGCACTTCATCGCTTTGCTGTGCTTTTGCTGCCTCTATTTCCTCGTAGGCAGTCACAACGGCGTTTAGTTCATCTTTGTTGATAATATCGGATAACGTGTTTTTTGCAAATGCAGCCGTGATTCGCCTATTTGTCACTGAACTATATAACTGCGCAAACGCCTTTTGGGATGCTTGATAGTCATTACTGCATGATCCGTTAATATACTGATCAACACTGTTAACCCTTTGATAAACGTTGCCCCGGATCTCTTGGTGACATATTGGGCAAAGAGAACCATCATTCGCGAAATGCACTCCGTTTTCAGGGTAGATGAACTCCTCGTAGTATTTTCTTGCCATCGACCATAGTGTTTTCCAATCACTTGAGTTGATGCTTATTTGATCCTGCTTGTGTGCCTCAGAACTAAAGAGAGCTTGTGCCGCATCGAATCGTCTCTTCGCGTCCATCATTTCTTGATAACATAGAACGAATCTATCCTTATCGTAAGAATGAAGAGCCGCTTTGATGTCATCCAAAACAGGGGAAATACTTCTGATGCTTGCCGCAACTATTTTCTGCTGCTGTTTAACGCTCTCGCTATTCAAAAGCTTTGGAATTTCGAGATACTCGGTTTCTTCACCTTCGCCCCAAACAAGGAGTTCACTTGGGATAACTGTATCCTTATCAATCTTTTTAAGCCATTGTAAAGATGGAGATGTATCCAGTTCGGCTGGAATTGTAACTGAGACATTGGGAAGCGTACTTACCAATGAAGATATGTGTCCCCCAATTCTGTCAGCAATCTTCGCCAACTCTGATAGTACCGTAAAAACAAAAGGCTGGTAGGACACATTATTCGTTGATGAAATATACTGATTCGATATCCTTGTGTCAAACACATCGCAAACCGCAAGGACAGAGTTTTCTTGTTTAACCGACAAATCGTATGTTTTCTCCACCTGTGTGCCGTCTTGGGTAACTACAACCTTACAGGATGGCGACCTCGTCCCGCTTTTCTTGAAAACGTTTGGTTGTATGGGTTCTCTATATGGACATCCACTTAGCTCCTTGAAAACTCTCATGAATCCGGATTTTCCCGCACCATTTAATCCATAGACTACGGTTACTCCGTTCTCTGCGAAATCCAGTCCAACATTGTCTGCCAAGGCATTTACGCCGCAGACATCTGATATAGACAAAACAGATACTTTTCGGCTGCCTTTCTGTTGGAATATCTCGTTTGAATTGAGATGGTTATATGAAGGCGTTTCGCCTTTTGCCTGAGCAACACACATTTCAGCGTAGAGCTTGATTTGAGCATCATCAATTTCCTTGCCGCTGTATATTCTCCAAGCTGCATCTTGAAGCCAATAGGGTTGCTCTATCAGCCACTTGCCAAATTGAGCATAAGCTTCACTTGTTGTTGCAGACTGAACGCCACTCATATAACACACCTCTCTATTTCTGTTATTATTTTATCTTCGCCAGCACATCGGCAAACAGCTCGTAGTTGTGCTTCACGCCGTCATCGAGGTCGATCTGGATGTTTTGATCGGCAAGATGATGGATTTTCTCTTCGTACTTCTGAATCTCAAGAGCCTGTTCTTGGAGCTTTTTCTGCTGCTTGGTCAGCTTCACGCGCTCCGCAGCTCCGGCGTGGTCGATGGCGTCCGCGAGGTGGGTGAGCTGGGTGCGATAACGCTCCTGCTGTTCATGAACGTAGTCGGTACGCATCCGGGCAAGAAGGTCACTCTGGTAGCGGTGCATATAGATCAGTGCTTTGAAGCCGTTCTTCTTGCCGCTATCGAAAAGCCAGTAGATCGGACGCTTTTGATAGGTTTTCAGGTGGTCGGCATAGAAGTCATTCAGGAAATAGCTGCGGATAACTTCGCGGGGCGTACCCTTGTCACCGAGCGCGTCCGCGATGAACTTGAGGTTTTCTTCCAGCGTTTCCCTGCCGTAGACGGTTTCAACCCACTTCACAAAGCGACCAGTGATGTCATCGTCGAAGTAGTCATCGTCGCAGATGGGGATGATGTTGTCGCTGTCGGGTATGTAGGTTTGATACTTGGACGCATCCCATTCACCGCCGGCATAGGCAAGCCCGTCTACATCGAGAGAGTAGCGCCCGAACATACAGCCTACGGCGTAGGAGATGAAGGAACGAATATCCCGCCCCAAATCTGCCTTGCGGACAGTTACATCCTTGTCCTCAATCTCCGGTGTCAGTTCATCCTGCAAACCGTAAATGTCAATGAAGATACGGTTGAGTTCTTCCTCGTTTGCTTTGAGTTCGTTGAAACGAGCATCGCATTCTTTCTGCCACTTATCAAAATGCCATGCGATCCGTCCGAACTTCTCCATGCGCGACGCGGAAAACTGCGAAGACTCTTGATCTTTCTTCTCATGCGAAGAAGGGACTATCGGATGACGAGCAAAATCCCATGATGCTTCAAAGCAGTTCCACTCTGTTTTTGCAATACTTATGTTCGAATCAGTTAGTTCAGTGACTACTCCCATGTACTCTTTTCTAAGTACAAAGGGGATTCTTGCAATATCTCCTGCATTTGTGTTTATCGTTGGACTAAGCATTGTTGCATAAGTTTGAGCAGGCTTTGTATTCAAGAATGCGAGAACATAGCTCATTTTTTCTTTTGCCGGGTAGCAACAAATACCGGCAGCGTTTTGCATAAAGTATGAAGGATAATATCTAACGCTAAATGCTCCGGTTGTAATTAGCGACCAGCTAACAGCTTCCATGAAATTGTACTGCAAGTTTTGAGGTCTGGACTTCAACTTACCTCTATCATCCTTGAAGTTTTTAATTTCAAACCCATCGTTTTCCCAGTTTACAATATACTGATGATTGCCGTACCATCGACGATATTCTCCACCCTTGTTAATTGGATACCATTTCTTATCGGATAAGCCCTCGAAAGAGATTCGATGCAACGAAACTTCATGCCAGAATCTTAAAAATCTATCGTTTTCGCCGGTACTAAGACCAGGTTTCGGGGGACATATATCCTGAATCAACGGGCAAGTCTCATACTGAACAAACAAATCGGGATTTGCCCAATATACAAGGGGTGATCCAGGAATGGAGTGTAATAATTTTGTGTTGAAATGGTAACGGTAATCGCACTTGACATTCTGAATTGCTTCGAGTGCCTTGATGGGCTGATTTGCAGCACCAGTGAATTTCTCAAGACGAATATACTCGCCAACCTGATCAGTGTGAGCATTACGGAACACAAATGTGCAGATAGGAACATAGGCTTCATCAAAGAAAGAATGATATTCTGGTTGAATGAGTGAAACAAGGCTATGCTCAAACAGAATTTCTTCTCGAAGTGTTTGATAGCCCGAAAGGAACATCCATGTATAGGATGTCATCATGCCTACCAATCCATAACGCTCCGCATACACTGCACATTTTTTCATAAAGGCTGCAAACAAATCCGCCTTGCCTGAAGGATAATTTTCTGCTACAAACGAGGCGATTTTTTTGCTCATTCCTCCTGCTCCCATATACGGAGGGTTAGTAACGACAACATCGTACTTCTGTGCCATAACCTCTGCTATCTGAATCAATGGCAGAATGCTATTCAAGACAATCTCACGGAAAATATTGATGTCATCCCGCACTTCTTCGATTCTTGCATAAAGCGCATCAAAATCGACGCGAGAGATATTCAGGATAGAGCCGTATTCCTTCGCATCGCGCAGTTCATTCACCAGCGTTCCGAAGTCTTTCTTGAGTTTAGGATCGTTGTTGGTGAAGTATTCGATAGTGCTTGCATCCAGACCGTTACTCTCTACGATGGAATAAACATGAGGCTGGATGCCGCGAGAGAAGATGCGGCGGTCATACTGGCGGGCTTTCATCATTACGGCAAAGTAAGCAAGCTGTGCAGCGCGATCATCAATATCCAGACCGTAAAGGTTGTTTTCGAGGATGCTCTGCGCAGCATCGCGCTCACTGATACCGTAGGTTTTATAAATCTGTACGAGAACATCAAAGGCATAAACAAGGATGTGAGCACTGCCCATGCAAGGATCGATTACCTTGATGTCCTGCGGTTTCATGTTGCGATATTCTGCACGAATGACTTCAAGCTGTGCCTGAACATCGGCTTCCTGCTCGGCTTCGTCCAGATAATACTTCCAACCGGCTTTTAACTCGTCGTTGGGATGCCCTTCAATCCAAAGTCTGCCGAGGCTGTTTTCCACCATGTATCTGACAATCCAATCCGGCGTGAAAAGCTGAGTAGCAGACGGGATGCGTTCCTTTGTAATCTTCACATTCTTCTTGAGAAGAGCAAAGGTATCATCCTTGAGTTCGGAGTTGTAATACTGATACAGCCAGCCGATGATCTGCACCTGATCCGTCCAGTCCGCTTCGGGAATATCCGCGACCATGTGACCGAGAACGCTGTCCTGTTTCAGAATGTTGTTCGGCAGCAGAAGCTCGGTATAGCCGCCCATTTTCTCAAACATACGGGGAAGAGGGTCGTTTAGGGCGTTGCACTGCGTCAGAAGCAGATAGCGATAGAGACCTTCGGTATCGTTGCTCTCGATATACTCCGCTACTTTCTCCCGGTTCAGCCCCGGAAGGTCAAGGTGCAGGACATCACTCAAAATCTCCGGCTTGAATGCGCCGGTACTGTCCGAAAAGACGCGAATGTGGGAAGGCAGATAGTTGTTGACCTCCATAAAGCGCAGGGCGATGAAGCGGTTGAACCAAGTGTAGGCAACCTCTTCCATGACCTGTGTGTAGCCTTTTGAGCGGATCTGATCGACAAGCTCCTTGCGCTGCTTCTGCTCATCGCCGGTCAATGCGCGTCCACCTACCGTCACGGCGTTTGCTTCGCCGCAGCCTTCCTTCGTGATTCCATACTGATAAGCTCTCTGCGACACCTGAGCGATCAGCTCGTTCCGTGCCCAGATTGCAAATCGCTGTATTGCACCTTTATTCATGCTCGTTATCTCCTAACTATGCGTGTATTACGCTTTCTCTTGCCCCAGTTCATCAAACATTGCCTTAACAGACGGAGCGTTCTTTGTCAGCTTCTTGATGCTAAGGTCCTCCGCTTTATTGTTCGCAAGGCGAAGATTGTTTTCAGAAGAAAGAAGTGCTGCCTTTGTCTTCTGTAAGTGGTCGATTGTTTTGTCAATCTCATCAATCGCCGTTGAAAACTTCTCGCTTGCCAGCCGATAGTTTCGGGCAAAGCCTTCCTTAAAGGCGTTCATATTTTCCTCGAAGTTGCGGATGTCAACCTGCTGGTTGCGAACAATTTGAAGCTCCTGCCTGTATTGCAAGGAGTTTTTTGCCGCATTCCGCAGCAGCGTAATCATCGGAATGAAAAACTGCGGGCGGATGACATACATCTTCGGGTACTTATAGGACACATCCACAATGCCATTGTTATATAGCTCATTGTCGATCTCAAGAAGAGAGACAAGAATTGCATACTCGCAGCCCTTTTCGTTTCGATCCTTATCCAACTCTCTGAAAAAGTCCTCATTCTTGTGCTTGGTGGCGGTTTCATCAGCCTCGTTCTTCATTTCAAACATAATGGAGATGAACTCCGTACCATCTTCTCCGCACTCACGGTAAATGAAGTCACCTTTGCTGCCGGTTTTGGCGTCGTTGTCTTTCTCAAAATAGGCGTTTGGAAAAGCCGTCATTCGGATCGCATTGAATTGTGTCAGGCAGTGCTGCTCCAAACTCTCACCGATCATCTTTGTTGATTGCCGTGCTTTGAAGTCTTTGTAATACTCAATCTGTTCGTCTTTCAGCTTGAGCTTTTCTTCATACTGCTCTTGAAGGGACTTCTCGCTCAAGCGGCTCTCAGTTGCCTTGTTCTTTAGTTCGCCCTTGAGGTCGGCAATCTCAGTTGCCTTTTGAGATAATTCCGCATTCTTCTGTTCAACCGCCTCTGCAACAGCAAGTTTCTTTGCCGTTTCACTGGCGTCAAGTTTGGCTTGCAGCTCTGCTATTTTTTGATCCTTCTCAGAAATCTCAGCATCTTTCTGGGTGATACTCGCAGTATGCTCTTTTTCCTCCTGCAAGCGAATTATCTCAAGCTCCTGTTCGCGTTGAGCATCCAACTCTTTTTTGCGACGATCAAGCTCTTTCTCGAACTCTCTATCACGCACTTGCTGTGCAATCTGGTCGTAGCCGCTTTCATCGACTTGAAATACTTCACCGCATTTGGGGCATCTAATTTCCTGCATACCATTCTGTCCCTTCTATAATGTTATCAGTTAATCTGCACACCGTCGCAGCCTTCCAATGTTTTCATCAGCTTCTCGCGGATTCCATCGACGTACCGGTCAATGTCCTCCTTAGATTGCAGACGCTTGACAGAGCAGAGGTCATACCGGCGGAGTGTTGTGATTTTTGGCATTTTCGGGGCGGGCTGTGCTGCTCCTGTGCCTCCCTGTGTCGTTGCTTCCTGATGGGAAGCGGACATTACCTCCATGCGTCGGCAGATATTATCCTTGTATGTGAGAAGCTGGGTGATCATAGCGTCCAGCTCGGTGAGAGAGAAAGCGTTCTTCGCCGCCTCTCGCTTGCCGACAAAGTAGTCATCTGCCTGACGCAGCAGAACTCCTGCATCCCGCGCTTCGGTTGCAAGCTGATGAACGTCCTGCATACACTGACGGATATTCTCGGCAACCTCATCCTTCTTCAAATCCAGCAGACCGGAGTATGCCGCCTTAACCTTCTGAATCAGTTCCGGCAGCTCACCAATGCGGTCATAGGGCTTCGGTTGTGCAAGAATGGTCGCAATGGTATGGAAGACATCCAACACATCCGCGTCAGAAGCAAAGTAGTCACGTTCCTTATTCACGCGGTCCATCTGACGCCGTGCCTCATCATATACACTGCGCTGCGACTTGAAGAAGAACTCCACCCCCTCCATGTCCTCGGAGCAATCCAGAAGGTCTTCCTGACGCTGCACCATGCGGGTAAGCAGCGCAACGTTGTCCCTGCGCTGGCTCAGAACATCATTCATAAGGTCGCGGGCTTTTGTGACAACTTCCTTTTCCGGGTAACGGAACTCAGAATAGGCATTATCAAGAAGCTCCTGATAATGCTCCTGTTTTTGAGTAAAGGTGTCCAGCACAAAACGGATCAGTCCGTCCTCGTCGGAAGGAATGTCCATCGCGCCAAGATAGTCCCGGAGGAAGGCAATGCTCTTGCGCATAAGGTCTTCGGAAGGGGCAATCCTGCGGGTAACGACGGCTTTGTCAATCTCGGATTTTTTTCGCAGATAATCAACCAGTCTGCGCTCGTCCTTGCCAACCAAAGCACCGCCGTATTTGATGGAGATTTTCTGCTGAGAGATCAAACGAGCAATCAGCGCAGCAATATCAATTTCGCGCCAGCCGTAGGGAATCGCCTGATACCGGCGCTGCACATCGCCCATTGAGGTACTGAGCATCTTCTGATTTTGAAGTTCGAGCCACTGGCTGATCTCGTTCAGCGCATCTTCGTTGTTTGCGCCCTGACCGGTGAAGGCAATCTGCTCGTCATCCGTTCCATTCAGGATGGAAAGAAGGTCTGCGTCGCTCTCTACGAAACGGTTGACCATGTTGAGCTTGGAATAGACACTCTCAACCAGACCGTTCATCGCGGTGTCCAGCTTGTCTTTCGCGTTGCCAGTCTTGATGTCCATGACCTCGCCGTGGACAATGACCTTTGCACCAACGATAGCTTTTTCAATATAGCTACGCGCTCTTTCTTCCAGAATACGCGCTTGCTGCTGCCGCTTGCGGATGATGTCCTGAATGCTTTCAGGGAGCTGAGATACATTCCGCTGTTTGACATACTTACGAATTTTCATCGCCTGTTCCAGCTCATCAAAATACGGTGTCTCATTGGACAGCACAACGATTGCTTCATTGTTGACCTGAGAATCCATAATGAGCCGTTCGTTCGGCGCACCATAGTAGTCGCTTGCAACGGTAACAATGCGAAGCCGCATTCCACCGCAAGCAGAGCCGTTCAGGGTCTCGTCAATGTATTGGTCATAGGCGAAGTCGTACTTGCCGTACTTGAATTTCTTGGAAGGGTAGATTTCCCCGTAAACCGTCTGTGCAATGCTGGTGATGACCTGCGCACTGTCAACCGGTGTGTTCTTGATGTCAATGGCAATGTCCTGTTCCTCGTCCGTCAGGAAGGCATAGGTATCGCCGTTGCGAGAAATGTAGTTCTGCGAGAGAAGCCTTTCCAGTGAGGCGGAAACTGACGCCCGCAGCGCAATCTTATCTGTACGGATGTCATCGATCATAAGGATGGAGATATTGTCGATATTTGCCTTGATGTCCTCAATATAACGTACAAGGTAAAGGAGCTTCAGGACGCTGACATCTTGCTGCTCAAGCCCATCGTGATTGTCTGCCGCAGTCTGGCAGCGGTCGATAACCCGTCGGATGGGGCTTTCGAGGAATGTGTGAACTGTATTGTAAAACAGATGGAATGGAACCAGAGCATTTTCATCCTTATCCTTCACATCCTGTGCTGCTTCTTGGAAGCCGGAGAGCATGGAACGCTCACCGCCTGACAGATGTTTACCGGAATTGCCGTGCTTGCGAATCTCGGCAAGCACCTTCTGGATCACGATGAACTGGTACGGTACAAAGGGGAAAGTTGCAGAAAACTCCGCACCATCCGTAAAGCCCTTGATGTCAAGAACGGGATTGTTGAAAGTATAGAGGTTTTTGAGTACGGCGTGTTCCTTGTCATAGACCATGCGAAGAAGCTGATCCGCCGCATCTGTTTTCGCCAGAACACGCTTTTTGATAACTTCATCAACGGAGGACGAGGAAAGGCTGAGGCGCGTATTGAAGCGTCCCTGAATTTTGGAAAAGTCATTGCCGGTGATATGGACAACGGAGTCAATCGCCTCCTGACTTGTCACCATGACCCAAACCTTGCCGTGGCAGCGAATGCCAATCTCTTCTACAAGAGATTGCAGATTGATCATCAAGTCACCATCGTCACCAATGTATTGACCGACTTCATCCACCATAAACAGCAGTCGGAAATCCTTGCCCTTGCCGTCTACATATTCCTGAATGTCAGCTACGAGCTGGGCGATGCTCAGTTCATTCGTTTCCTCACCATTGAACCAGTTCCGCGCCGCCTGTTCGCTCATGCCGAGCGTAGATTGCAGAACCGAAACAATGTCATCCTCAAAGAACGCAAAGGAATCGCGGGTCTCCGTCCAAGGCGCACCATTGACCTTCTCAAAGGCTTCGCGGAACTGCTGCGTCTTGCCTTGCTTTTCAATGAAGCGTTCCAGTTTGGCAATTTTCAGATCATCGCCGTAAAACCCGCAGTGATTGTAGAACATCTTTGCAAAGACGCGCAGCACTGCGGTCTTATCCTTCGTGAGAGGACCTTCGATGTCAATGTTGAAAAGGATAGACTGCGTAGGCACGGACACACTTTTAACCGCCTGAGCATACATCATCGGGTCATCAAACTTGTCCGCAAAATAGTCAATCGCTCTTTTGCCGCAGACCTCTTGATTGGAAAGTAGGTAAGAGAGAATTTTCAGGAAGTGAGATTTACCACTCCCAAAGAAGCCGGAAATCCACACGCCGATTTTATCTGTCGGCTGGTCGATAGCCTTTGTGTAGTTGTCAAAGAATGTGCGGAAGTGACGGCGAAGCTCCTTGGTAATTATGTATTCGCTGAGTTCCTGTTCCAAACTCCGGTCATCATCCTGCATAACCTTGATAACACCGTTGATGTCTCTTTCGATGTCCTTCTGGAACATATTCTGTATTTTCACGTTGCTACCTCCATTACAGCAGATTGAATGCCCGATAATAGTTGCCTTCTTTGAACTCATCGAATAGGTTGAGCGTCTGTCCATTGAAGGTTCCGGGATAGAACATCACAATAGGGATGTCTTCAAAGAGATGCTGCATACTATCAAGCATCTTATGGGAACGCATAAACGGATGAATTTTTCCAATGCCTGTCATGAAGAGAACATCCTGCCCTTTGATATGGGGTGAATAGTCCATCTTGGCAAGGAGAGCTTCCGGTGTGGCGATCTTCTGCAACTGATCCAGAAGATACTTTTTGCCTCGTTTTTCTTCTAACCCTGCAACTGATTTCAGAATGCGCTTGTCCTCCAAAAGGGAGAGAAACACTTCATAAAGGTCGCACTCAATAATCCGATATGGCGTGTTCGCCTCGCTTTTCAATCTGCGGATATAATCCTGAACGATCAACTCATCCTCCGCTTTGTAGCAGAAAACATGGATACCAACCTCATTGCTCAGTCCTTTGTTTTCAAGGAAGTCCTTATTCGAGATACGCTCTTTGATCCGGTCCAACTCCTGTTTAATCATGTTTGTGTCCGCCTATCTATCTAAAGTAATTAAATGCCGAAAGTGCATCATAATCGTTGTTTGCTTCGATACCTCGTTCAAGCTCTTCACAGAGAAAAACGGGATTCAGCGTGGTGTCTTTCAGCCCATCCAGATACCCTGTCTCTATTAGCATCCGAACGAGAACACTTTTGATTTTGGTGATTGTCGCATCACTCCAAGCGGCAACAGAATCATCCTGTGCTTGCAGTCTGGAAAAGAACGCATTCATGTCTTTCCTTGAGAAGTTCATGTCCTGATTGCGGTATTTTTCGCCTATAACCTGAACCATAAACTCCCAGACCAGACGATTATACCTCATCACCGCGTATAGATTGATCTGCTTTGCAATATCATTTGGTGCAGAGGCAAGCTCGTGAACAAGCTGTTCGTTGCCGAGCGCGTCCAGCCGCTTATAACAGGCTCTTGCCAAACGGGAAACCTGTCTCTCTGTTGGATATTGAAAGAGGTTATCCTTCTTAATCCGCTCGATTGCCTCATCAATTTTCAAGCCGGAAACATAGTATTTTGCGGCAATTCTTATCTCGTAGAAGAGAAACTGTTCAGCAGTTAAGCTGCCGTTATAAGGGTGCGTCTGATCCATTATATTTGCTCCATTCCTAATAGCATACTGTATCATATTGCCTGTCCCATATTTAGGACTGTGTTGTGTTGTCAGGGACAAACTCCACGATGTCACCGATATTGCAGTCAAGGCAAATGCAGATTTTTCTCAGAGCTTCCATTGACACGTCTTCACCTTTTCTGAGCTTGGTCATTGTGCTTGAAGAAAGACCGGACGCCTTATGAAGATCACCCTTGCTCATTTCCTTATCGACGAGCAGTTTCCACAACTTTTTGTAGCTTGCTTTCATGACTTTCACCTCAGCAAAGTATGTAAAATAAACCTAACTTATATTATAGCACAAGAAAGTCTGCTATTCAATAGAGTTTCGTAAACTTTGGGTGAATACGACCGATTTGCACGAGACGTTCATCATTTTCGATTTGGATAATATACAGCTAAAGGGAAAGACTGTGCCGGTCAAAAACCAGCACAGTCTTTTTGTTATTCTCTCTGATTATCTCGAATTTGCTCAGGCTCTTGGACTACACTCGGCTTGAGGAAAATATCTACATTTGCCTTCATGGTGTCGATCATCCGAGCTTCCTTTTTGAGCTTCGCACGTTCATCATAGAGCCGCTGTTGCTCTTCAAGAAGTCGCTGCTGTTCCGCTTGCAGTGTCTTCAAGCTCGGCAGTTTTTCATCTCCCTGCATCGCAAGCAATGTACTCCGTGCCGCCTCGAAAATCACAAGCTCGGCTTCGTGCTTTGCTTTGAAACCCGGCTTGTCTTTTGCCTTCTGGAATGCGTCATATACGGGCTTGAGGCGCTGGTAGTTGGAGATGTTTTTGATAAGCGGCTGGACTTCCCGCAGACGTGCTTCAACGCCTTTCAGTTCCTTACCGGTACGGTCATAGGAGCTGTGAACATCCTCGACCTTCTTTTCAAGATCGGCGTATTGGAGCAAGTTGTTTTCCGTGAGATAATTGAGTGTCCGTGCCGCTTCCTTGAGGATAGTAAGTTTTGCTTTATGCTCGTAACCCTTGCTGTCAATGAGCCTGATCCGCTCCTGAATATCTCCGATGAGAGAGATGTCCTTCGGCACGGTCTGCCTCCGATTTCTGCGCGGCGACCGTCCGGCAATCCGCTCCTTGATGCGTTCCTCGGTGTAGTTCTCTCCGATGGTCTTAGAACGAGTAAACCGCTCCTGACCTTCAGCGCGAAAGGAGATATATTTGCCGGTCTTGATTTCATAACCAGCTTCCTGCATGAGCCGCAGAAAATCATCGTAATCCTTCGCTGTGATGACGAGTCGGTCAATGGTCTGCTTGAGCTTTTGCTTCCAGCTCGTGCCGCGCTTGGCTTCGGTGTACTCCTTGTAGCCCATGCCTTTGTTCTGAGAGGGCGGGATAACAGAGAGACCGTTTTCCTTACAGAGCCGGTCGCTGACCTCACGCATATCATAGTAAATCCGCTTGTAGCTCTTGTATGCGTGGTAGTTCACAAAGTCAACCGCATTGAAAATCAGATGGTTATGAACATGGTCTTTGTCAATGTGAGTGGTCAGCACATACTCATATTTTCCTTCGAGGATTTCATCTGCAAACTGCTTGCCGATCTCGTGGGCAAGCTCCGGTGTGACCTCTCCGATTTCAAAGGACTGGATCACATGACGGGCTATGATCCTGACCGGATTCATCCCTTTTTGCTCGGCTATTTTCCGCGTCCATTCAAATTCCCGCGCTGCGGTCTCGCTGGCACAGCCGTAGGACGAGACCAGCAGCTTCTCGTCTGTCTTTTCGGGATTCAGAATGTACGCGATTGCCTTGCTCAAAGTTCCTCGGATTGCTTTGATTTTAGTAACTGCCATACCGCGTCCATCTTTTCTTTCAGCTCGTCAATATCGTCCTGATAGAATCGTCCCGTCGAGTTGATCCTGCGGCAGACGGTATTGATGTTCACACCGATCTTGTTGATTTCGGCGGCGAGCTTTTTCTGCTCCGTGTAGTCCACAACGATGATGTAGCCGTCGATCAGCATCTTCCTTGCATACGCACCAAAGTTCTCCGTGCCGATCATCTCCATCTTCTTTGCAATCGTCCGTTCTTCCTGTGGTGTCAGCCAAATCTTCTTCTGAATGTCTCGTGTTCTTCGTACCATGCTGCGCCCTCCGTCGTAAAGATTAGAAGGGTTTGGGACTATCCCAACAAGCAAAAATCTGATGTTAAGGTCAGGGTCTCCTTAACTGATTTTTCTCCGGTGGGTACTCACCGGATTTGCTTGCTAATCTCCCAAAATCGTATTCCCCGAAGATTCCCCCGTGAAATGTCCCTTCACTTTACAACGGACACAAAAAGGGCGTTTGTTGAGTACCGGATTTCAAAAAAGTCAAAAAATCATTGGATTTCCCATGTGAAAGCCACTGTGTTTGTCACATCAATATCAACCGGCTCAATCTCAGGTGCGGCGCACTTGCTCATCGCCATGAGAGGCTGAATGCAGTCTTCAACATCGTAGCTTGTTCTGGAAAAAACATTGAGTTCGCCCCAGTTGTAGTCGATGTTGAGCAACTGCCCAAGCGTACTGCCTGATGCTTTGCAAAGAATCTCCGCCTTTGCCCTGGCGTTCTCCGTCGCATTGATCAGCAGCTCTTCGCTGACTCTTGCCGGGTTTTTCACGGTGAACGCAATGCTGAGTTCTGGTTGCGCCCCACAATCCGCAATCGCAGAAATGACCTTTGCAAGCTGCTTGCTGTCAAAGTCAAAGGCAAGTTTCAAGCGATAGCTGCAAGCATATCCGGCAAACTCTCGCTTGTAATTTCCTTGCCGATCCTTGACATTCTCGTACCTTGTCTGGACATCAAAGCTCGTGGTTTTCAGGTCTTCCTTGCGATACCCAACGCGGACTGCGGCACCTTGCAGTCTTTCGATTCTCTCGGCAGCTTCCGACATTGCGCGGTCATAGGTTTCAGATAAGACTTCAATGTTCAGGGATAGGATGATGTAATCCGGTCTAGCGGAGACATTGCCTGTCCCTTTTACGGTGATTATTCTCATTACTTTCTCCCGTCCTTTCTGGAATTGTAGTCCTCATCAATACGTTTTTTCCAATTCGTACCCAGCGGTACGCTGCATCGGACAGCGGAAACCGCTTCGCTCAGAACTTCATAGTTGAGTTGCGTTCCCTCGCGGTCAGAGTGGTAATTGACCGCTCGATCTGCTCCAATTCCAAAATGCTTTGCCGTCTCAACTGCATCAATGTTTGCACCGAGGAAAAGAAACTCCCAGCCGTACTTTTCCTTCTGTCGCTCAATCATCTTCTTGACCTCCTCGCTGTCATAACGGCGGCTTGCATTCTCCATGCCATCCGTTGTGATGACGAACAGTGTGTGTTCAGGGACATCCTCTTTTCTTGCGTACTTGTGGACATTCCCAATGTGATGAATCGCTCCGCCGATAGCATCCAGAAGCGCGGTGCAGCCGCGAACGGAATAGTCCCTGTCGGTCATCGGCTCCACCTTCTGAACCGGCACAC
>OLPZ01000408.1_pt1 | contig 34313 bp, 40 predicted proteins | sample 1672711 | NCBI WGS metagenome assembly OLPZ01 (sample SAMEA3136716, study PRJEB25190) | human gut metagenome
TACACCTGCCAAGTTTGTGGACGCAAAATCGCGGATGGTGCCATTTTACATATGCTGATACGGTCGAAACGAATTGGGAAGAGTTGTTTGACGGGTTCGACAGACTCTATGCTATCACTTTTTCGTCCGGTATCGAGTTCGTGAATAAGGTCATCAACAAGTTCTCGTATGCGGAAGTCGTGTTCGGATGCGAGAAAATCATCGCCAACGACATCGCTGCCATCATGTCGGTGCAAATCGACAGCGTGCAGCGGCTCGCTAAGTCTAAGTCGGCAGGGAACCTTGCGAACCGCCTCGATGACGGGTCTTTGCAGCTGTATGTATCGCGGGACACGAAATCGCACGAGAAAATCTTCATTTTGGAAAGCGCTGACCATAAGCGTGTCCGAGTCATCACCGGCAGTGCGAATATGTCGGCATCGGCGTTTTGCGGCATTCAGCGAGAGAATATCGTCTGCTTCGATGACGAGGCGGCATTTTCGCATTACAAGGTTCTGTTCGAGACCTTCAAGGAGACCTGCTCCGACAATGTCTCCTATAAGGAAGTCGTGAACACCATGAACCAGGAAGATTATCTGAAAGAGAACATCAAAGAGGTGCCCGTCTTTCAATCTATTGAAAAGCAGAAGTTTGTCTTTCTGGAACAGGCACAGCCTGAGGATGAGGTCGAATACGAGATAGTTGCCGATGTCAAGAAAATGCAGGAACTCGTCAAGCCAATCATGCCTAAGATGCCGGTACAGGCGAATCGTATTGTAGTGGCAGCGGAACCGATGCGCGCTTTCGGGAAACGATATACCGAGGTTCGGCGTGTGGCAGCTGAGGCAGTTAAGCAGCTCCCGAAATTACATATCGACTATGATGCCGGGACCATGACCTTCAACGACGAGAATATCGACCTCAATCCGAATCTCAGCGAGGTGGCAAAGAACATCAAGAGCATCCAGAAGTTCTTCTCAGGCATGGACTACTTTTACGGCGATGTCGAACAGGCCAAGAAGGACTACTTCAAGTACATGACCTGGTATCTGGCTACTCCGTTCATGGCGTATCTGCGGTATTTCGCATCGAGGAACAACTACGATACGAAGCTGTTCCCGATGTACGGCGTTATATACGGCGACTCAAACGGCGGCAAGACGACCTTTATAAAATTTCTTGTCAAACTCATGTGCGGTGAGACCGTTAAGATGAACACAACGGAGGATTTCACAGCCACAAGAATCGACGGCCTCAAACGAGTTTGTGAGGGACTGCCGCTGAACATCGACGACCTCGCCAAGACCCAGTTTCAGAACCATTCAGAACGGGTAATCAAGAACGATGAATGGGGTATCTCTGACAGGCTCGTGAACTATCCTGCTGTATCTATCACATCGAATAAAATTACCTCGCTGACAAAAGACCTCTCGAAACGCGCTATCATCTGTCGAATTGGTGCTAAAATCGACAACGAGCGCGGTGCCAAGAATTCGAAACGGGTGAATGAGAGTATGTCGGAGCTGACTACAGCGTTCTACGGGGAGTATGTCCGACGAATGCTTGTTTGCATCGATGAGATGACGATTGAAATGCGTGAGAATGCGAATGGCAAGGAATACTTCCCGGATATCTTTTATGCTTCATCCAGCGTGATTGCGGATATTTTCAGAGCTTGCAAAATCGATTTGCCGGTATATGCGCATATCCTTAGCTATGATGATTATATGGGGGATAAAAGTATCGGTCGTGCTGCGATTGAGAAAATCGAGCTGGCATGGCAGGCAGACCCGAGCAAGTTCCGTGTGGACAAAAAGAAAAACCGGCTCATTTATTCCTATCCGCAGGATGGGCCTTGGTACGAACTGAAATACATTGCAGACGAGCTGCCGAACTCCCTCGAAGCAGAGATTTCTGGCGGCAACCAGCTTATCATGAACTACGAGCAGGCACAGGAATTGTTCGGCATCAAGTTTCGGCGCTGGCTGGGCATCTTTAACCTCTAATATGCATGGCAGGTTCTTTTCGGAGCCTGCCTTCTTATTTCGCAAAAATAGTTGCCCATTTGTGCGAATTGCAGACAATTAAAAGTGAATGAATTACAAAAGCTACAGAGGATAAACAATGAGCTATGAACCCATTATCACACCGGGCAGGAATTTCTTTCTTGTCTCGACGGAGTACAAAGAGAGCTGCTCTGCCTGGTGCCGCAAGCAAATTAGAGCGACACTGAGGACCTGTCAGGGACGAGTCATCATCATTGATGCAACGGGCGAGTACGCGGACTTGGCGCTTGAACATGACAGATTGATTCGAGAGAAAATCCCGTCCATCATTTATCGGTATAAGCTGGTGGACGGGAAACCGTATATTGCTCATGTCATTGAAGTTGATACGGAAGCAAATGAAGCACCGCACCTGATTGTATACGATATCAGCCGGACCATAATCACCAGCTGGAAGGTAGGCGTGGAGGCAATTGATAAAATCCTGCAATCCTATGCCGTGATGCAGGACAGTGAAATCGCGTGGCTGTATGTTCCGCTGGACTTATATACCAATGTCAAGCCTGAAACCGAATCCTGGAACATTCTGGAACGAACTATCAAGGGCAATGAAGGCAAGCTCATGACAGTACTGACGACTCGCAAATTCACCATTGGGATGGTCCAGCGCTGTTTGCATATGACAAAAAATAAACTTTTGGAGGATAGCAAATGACCAATGAACAGCTGAGAATCGCATTGACAGCGAATGCCGTTACCAAACAAACCCGAAACCATTTTGGATTCAGTGACCCGTGTGGAAAAACGCTGGAAGAATACAACAAGTCCGCGATGCTGTGCTGCATGACAGCGGCGCAGAGAATGAACACGCCGGGTTTTGAGCGTGTTTTGGCTGCGCAGATTTTTCCCTGCTTTACCATTGGCTGCTGGAATCAGACGAAGACGGTCTATGATTTTGACTACGAGTTTCAGAAAATGCTGATGGATACGGATGACGTGGCAATTCATCAGGATATCCTGCAGCGACTCCCGGTTCGTGATTTCTTTATCCCGGTGTATGACAGCTACGACTACAACGGTATGTTCGTGCATGTGGAATTCGACGAAAAAGAGAAAACCACAGCTTTCGGTATCGTTCTTGTCGGCCCGGCCAAAGGCAGCCATGATGATTTCACGTTCCTGACTCTGCCTGCCTGGGCCAAGGAAAATCAGAGTTTGACGGAAGCAACCCGGAGTACGAAAGAATATCTGGAAAAGGCAGCAGGACAGCGGCAAGTGAACGGTATCAGTGTTCCGGCCGTAATGGAAGAAGTGCCTTCGGTCTTTGACGACGGAACGCCTTATGTCCGGCTGGCAATCCTGTGCGCCAACTATCTTGCCAGCAAGAACCCTGATGTCCGCTTGGAAACTTCCAAAAAGCGTGACCGCCCGGTATTCGTGTTTCAGGGAAAGGCACAGCGAATCAACGTCAAGACATATACCGTTGGTGAGAATGCGGCCAAAGAATACAAAAAGAATGGGGAAGGCAAAACTCCCCGCTGGCGGCATTACTGGTGCGGCAATGGCCGGGAACGTCGGGAATGCAAATTCAACTATTGATGAACTATGAAGAGCGCACGCCCCGTCTATAGCCGTAAGGCTTAGGTGGGGAGGTTCACGGGATGAGGTAAATATCATGGCTTCCCATACTTATCAGGACCCGATTGGGTTCTATGAATGGTTCGATGACCTTCCTTATGCTATCCAGGATAGTATTCTGAAACACCTGCCGCATATCGAAGGCGAGGAATGGTTCATCGTCATTATCTTTGCCGCTCTTATTCTAATGATTCTGGTTTCAGTGTATCTGTGCTTTGCAAGACATAATGTCAAAAAAACGAGTGAACGACTCAACGCTCTGAAAGAGCTGAACAACACGACTGAATTCATGCCGGTCGAGGCGCAGTACCGCTACTATCTACGTTCTGATACGAAGCTGGAATACGAGGAGTTCTCGCTCCCGAAATTCTTCCGCCGCGAAGTGAGAGAAAACTTTAAGCTGTTCAACACTCTTCTTGGCAATGCTCGGGCAAACACGGTATTGTATGAAACATACGGCCGCGAAATCCAGGAACTCCCGGATTGGACAGAATCGGATGACGATTGCGGGCGGCATATCCCGTTCTTTCTCTACCACAACATCGAGAAAGAGTTGTACGATGAAACTGTCCTGGACTGCCCTGTAACGAGCCCTGAGTTTGTCTGTACGAAAAGCTATCTGCCCAAAGATGCCAAAGAGCCGATTGAGACGGAAGTGACCTATACACTGGAGGAACTGGAAGAGTACATCCGACGCTTAAAGGTTGCAGCCGATGTCAAGAAGAACAGCCAGAACGCAGGCTGAAAAAGGCGGTAAACAAATGCAAGAGGCGGGAGTCCCGGGTTTGTTGGTTCCAGAACGTTTTTCCACCTGAACTTTAACAGCACTTTGATATTCTGCGGGTATTGACAAACAGCCAAAAAGGTGCTTGAGTTAAAAGCCATTGCAAAAAAGTGCGATATCCATATAATAAATTGAAATCCAAAAGGGAGATACACATTATGAGTGAACAAAAAGAAAATGCTCAGCTCGAAGCTTATCGGAAGCTCGTTGAAGATTTCAAGCGCTTTGTCAGCTCTGAGATTCGGACGGAGGAAAACAGTTACAGAATTGTGGACATGACTTCTGAAGATGCCGAAATCAATGACCCTAGTGTTCCGGTAACTCAGCTGGAAGACGATAAGGCAGAGAAGCTTGCCGGTATCTGCATGGACCTGTCCAATGCCACGCTGTGGCTCTACTACAACCGTGACAAATTTGCAAACGTCGAGTTCATGCCCCTGACTGATGAAACTCTGAAAGAATACCAGAAGCAGGCTCAGAATGCTCTGAATGAACCGAAGAGCCCTCTGTATCTGAAATCCTGGTATCAGCTCATTGAAATGTTGAGTCAGGAATGTATCCCGCAGCGCTATGAGGATGACGGTCAGCGATATACAGACGTCTATGTGAACGCCTATATGCTCATGTACCTGACCATGACCCGACTCAAGAATGGCGGCACCTTTACGCGCCTTGCAAACGGGCAGGGAAGCGATGCTGTGAAAATCACGACCATCGCAATGTACTACTTCTCCAGCCTTTTGACGGTTCTCTGCACTGAATATTAAGGGTATTTACGAAATTTGGTGGTTCCAACAAAACCACTTGACTTTGTAAATATCACAGGCAGATGTACTTTTGTACATCAAGATGACGAGCTGCACTTGTACGGTTTTCCCAGCCTGCAACCATGCGAAGGCGTCATCTAGCCAAGGGAAACACAACCTCCTGTTTCGGCAGGAGAGACTTATCGTAAAGGAGGTGGCGTATATGTCCACTATTTATGTGCTTAATAAAGACGGTAAACCTTTAATGCCTACGACTCGCGGCGGACATGTACGCCATCTGCTTAAAGAGCAAAAAGCGCGAGTTGTAAGAGCAAAACCGTTTACCATCCAGCTGCTATATGAAACGAATGATGCGGTGCAGCCACTCTATTTGGGTATTGACCCCGGCAGAACCAATATCGGTGTTGCCGTTGTTAAAGCAAATGGAACAGCAGTCTTTACGGCACATCTGGAAAGCCGCAATAAAGAGATTCTGAAGTTAATGCAAGACCGTAAAAAAGCCCGCCGCGCAAGACGCACTAATGGCAGACGTCACCGCCGTCAGCGGAGAGCTAAGGCAAATGGCACCATATCTAAAAAGTGTGTGAAGCAGGATACTGCTCAAAGTAAGAATCCTAGCAAACGTGCAAAAGAAATCGGTGTCATCAAACGCCGCCTTCCGGGACACAAGAAAGATTTACTTTGCATTGGCATTAAAAACAAAGAAGCGAAGTACACCAATCGTGCAAGACCGGAAGGATGGCTTACGCCTACTGCAATTCAACTGCTCCAAACACACATCAACTTGGTGAAGAAAATTCAAAAGTTTCTTCCTATCAGTGATGTTGTACTTGAAGTCAACAAATTTGCGTTTATGCGGCTTGATAATCCTGACATTCAGAAATGGCAGTACCAACAAGGCCCACTCTACCAAAAAGGGAGTCTTGAAAATGCTGTTTCTGAAATGCAGGAACACCATTGCCTGTTCTGTGATAAACCCATCGACCATTACCACCATGTAGTGCCGCAATCCGAGAATGGCAGCAACACCATTGCCAATATCGTTGGTCTATGCTCGGAGCATCATAACCTTGTTCATAAAGATGCTGCCTGGCAAAAGAAACTTGCCGAAGAAAAAGTTGGACTTAACAAAAAGTACGGCGCTTTGAGTGTATTGAATCAAATCATTCCGGCACTGACGAATAAATTGAGTGTGCTATTTCCAAAGCACTTTTTTGTGACAACAGGCAAGAGCACCCATGACTATCGTGAGTCGCACAGTGTAAGTAAAGACCATTGGCTCGATGCTTACTGTATTGCTTGCTCCGTCTTGCCAAGCAACGTTTGTGATAGCAATATCAACAATCATGTGCCGTATGAGCTGAAACAGTTCCGCCGCCATGATAGAAGAACGCTACATAAAGAGAACATGAGCCGCGTGTACACGCTCAATGGCAAAGCAGTGGCAACGAATCGCCACAAGGCTATTAAACAGACTACCGACAGCTTGGAAGAGTTTCGTCAAAGCCATCCAGGTGATATTTGCAAGCTCAAGGTGAAAGAGCATCATCCTGCATATAGAAATTTGAACCGTAATCATCCAGGAAGTGTATTTTTTGTTGGCGAACAAGCTCATGTAATGCAAAGCATAGTGGCTTCCAAGGACGGGAAAGCAACAAGGTATAAAGACACCAACGTGAACAAAATAGCCGCTGGACAATGCAGATTTGTTGCAAAAAATGAAGGGATTGTTTTTACGTAAATTAGTAGACCACCAATTTTCGTAAGAAATCCCACCAAAAATAATAAATACCCAATATTAAGAAATTTTTTCCCGTGTGAGCAGCGACGCTCATGCGGGAATTTTTTTGTAATTTTCTATTGTCAATCTGTGCGAATTACGTACAATGAAAAATATAAACCAAAAATATATCTTATCGTTGTCCCGCATGAGTTGTTTGTGCGGGACTTTTTGTTTGTGGAAAGGAAATGCACTATGTACGGTTTATCAGAAGAAAGCTTAACGATTGTTGGTGTTATTTTGATTGTGGTTGGTGTCGCTATGATTGGTTGGGGATTTGAATGGAATCAGGACATTACCAATGATAAACGGGTCGGAACCGTTGTCAGAGACATTGGCGTTATGGTTTTGGCAACCGGCATCATATTTGTGATGCAGCGGGCAATGAACTAAATTGAGAAAAAGTAAGGCAGGCTCATTTCGGGCCTGCTTGTTTTTTGGGTGAAATATGATTACAACAAAGAAGATTGACCCACGGCCATATCAGCAGAAAGCTGCTGCGGCGATTCATAGAGAGTGGGATGCCGGGAATAAGAAAACGCTGGTTGTGATGCCGACCGGAACCGGCAAAACTATTGTGTTTGCAAGCATCGTGAACGACCAGGTGGAAAAGGGCGAACACGTTTTGATTCTTGCGCACCGGGAAGAGCTTTTACAGCAGGCAAGCGACAAGCTCAAGATGGTGACGGGGCTAGAGACCGCATTGGAGAAAGCTCAGAACTCGGCACTTGATTCCGATAAAATGGTCGTTGTCGCCAGTGTTCAGACTCTCTCTAAGCAGAATCGGTTAATGAAGTATCCGCGTGATTATTTCGGGACTATCATCATTGATGAAGCGCATCACACGGCAGCCAAAACTTACAAGGGAATTCTCGAGCATTTCATTGATGCCAAAGTGTTGGGCGTGACTGCAACACCCGACCGAAGCGACATGAAATCCCTATCTGATATCTTTGATAGTCTTGCATTTGAATATAAGCTCCCGGATGCAATTCGGGAAGGATATCTCTGCAAAATTAACACGAAGACAATTCCGGTCGAGGTAGACATCAGCAAGGTTCATATCAATGCCGGTGATTTCAGTGCTCAGGACCTCGGCAATGTTCTTGACCTGTATCTGGACACGATTGCGGATGCCATTGTGCGAGAATGCCAGAACCGAAAGACTGTCATCTTTACGCCTCTGGTACGAATCAGCAAAAGACTGTGCAATATCCTCAATAAGCGAAACTTCAAGACCGCAGAAGTCAATGGCGCGTCTGCGGACCGGGAGGACGTTCTGAAAGGGTTTGACAATGGCGAGTACAAGGCGCTGACGAACGCGATGCTCCTGACGGAAGGCTGGGATTGCCCGACCGTTGACTGTATCATCTGCTTGCGTCCTACCAAGAGCCGTAGCCTGTATGCGCAGATTGTGGGACGCGGAACACGCCTATGTGAAGGGAAAAAGAATCTTCTCGTGCTGGATTTCCTGTGGCTGACAAAGAAACATAGTCTTTGCCATCCTGCTGATATTTTCTGTGAAGACCCGGAAGTGGCACAAAAGACCACCGATATGCTGGCGGATGCGGCACTCACCGGTTCGAATAGCCAGGAAAATTTCGGGAGTCCCGAATTGGGGCTGATTGAGGCAATCGAGGAAGCACAGACTGAGCTGGACGAGGAAAAGCGGAAAGCACTGTGTGAACTCGAAAAGCAGGATACGATTCAGCGCAAACTCCAGGCGCAACGTCAAAAGCCGAGAGGATTGGTTGACCCTCTGCAGTATATCTTCAGCATCGAAGCGCCGGAACTCAACGATTATCAGCCGATGTTTGAGAGTGAGAGGCAGGAGCCTTCCGATGACATCATCGATAGTATTTCGTGCTACGGCGTAAAAGGGGATGCCATCAAATCTCAGGGCCTTGCCGCTGCAATTCTCAAACGACTCATTGCTCGCAGAGCCAGCGGAATGGCTACCCCGAAACAGATTCGGTGTCTTGAAAGTTTTGGGTTCGTCCATGTTGGGCGCTGGACATTGCGCTATGCAAGCAGCTTTTTGGACATCATCAGTTCTCATGACTGGAAACTTCCGAATGGGTTCGATGCATCCACGCTGGACCCGGAAAAGAATACGGCAGAAGACCTTGCCAAGCTGTATCCAGACTACAAGGAAGACGAGACGAAGAAAGCACCGCGTGGGGATGCTTTCATCTGCTGCTACTACGATGCAAGCTACAATTTGGCTCGCAAGAAGGTCTGCAACAGTGAAAAAGAAATGTTGAATCTGTATTATTCACTGTTCAATACTTGCGAAGCAAAGTACTTCTATTATACGAAGGAAGCTGATGCCTGGATGGCAGAAAAGCAGAATCTAATTGCCAGAAAGACTGGAACACCGATTCCTGACGCACAGCCGACTCAGGCAACACCCGCAGTACCTCCTCCCTTTGTCCCGACAGCTCCCGCTAAGAGCCACGAATATTATTGCTGCCTTGCCCGATGGGATGGGTCCTACATTGGCTATGAAACTTACAAGAGTGAGCAGGCAGCTCAGAATGCCCGAAAGCAGATTGCCCGGCGCGGTGAGACGGCAGTGTATGCCACAGTAGAGGAAGCCGAAGCGTGGGTCGAACAACAGAAGGCGGCAAGAACCAGGAGGTAACAAGATGCGTACAAACAAGACGGCAAGCCACATTTACTATGAGCTTGACCACGATGTGCAGGAATATGCGAAACGGCTTTTAGCCAAAAAAATTCTGCACGCGGCACAGCAGAACAATGCCGCTCCGTTATCTGATAAAACGGCAAAGAAGACTGCTGAGACGGCAGTATTTCTGACCGAACGCCTCGCGCTTTTGTATGAGCTGAATTCTGGATTCCGAGGCATCCGATTCAGCACTTTCGGAGAACAACCTGCTGTTTACACTACCATGGTCCAGCACAATGCTCCGCTGTACGATGAGCTGATGCTTGGACGGGCCTACAACCTCGCCAGCTTCCTTGCCGCTGAAAGTCCCGATATCAGAGAAGTGGTTTTGATGAAGCATGGGGTTTTGGCGGCAATTTATAATGCCGCTGCGCACATGAAAGAGCGGACTCCGGAGCCGGGAAAAATCTCGGTTCAGAGCCAGCTGTTTGTGTCTACGGCAGTTGAGTTGTTTGATGGTCTTTTGAGTACAGCAGTAGAGAAAAAGAACAGCGGCAATAAAACCGCCGCATGAGATAGAGAATAGGAGATTCGTATTATTCGATTCAGAAAAGATACCCCTCGCTACTGGTTTATGAGTAACTATTATTCTTGCGAATTTGTGATGAATGGGATTCGTTACAAGAATGCCGAAGCAGCGTTTCAGAGCCACAAGGTTCCGCTGGAAGAGCGCAAACAATTTTCAGACATGCCTCCGGCAACGGCTAAGCATTTTGGCCGTCATGTGGCTTTCCCTGCCAACTGGGACGAAACCCGGGACGATGTAATGCGCCGCGTGGTGATGGCTAAATTCGAACAGAATAAAGACCTCAAGCAGCGTCTCCTCGAAACGGGAACGCAGCCAATCGAGGAAGATACCACCAGTTGGCACGATAACTACTGGGGAAACTGCCATTGCCCGAAATGCCGGAACATCCCGGGTCAGAACCGGCTTGGGATTATTCTGATGGAAACGAGGGACAAGCTAAAAAAACAAACGAGTAAATAATATTTGCGAGTCATTTCCTTTTTTAAGACAAAAGGCTGCCGCCCATCACGGGTAGCAGCCTTCTTTTTTTGTTTAGTGGGTGTCGTGGCACACATGCTCGAAATCGACGAGCAGCTCATTTGCTGCCTTTTGCACACATGCTATGGCCGGTTCATCCTTGACTTTTTCAGGTAAAAGGATAAGGCACGGACGGTTAATATCAGTTGAGCTGCTATAGTGGCAGGAGAGCAACTCTTCTCCAAATTCGTGATTAAGGGCGGAGGCAAGACATTTACCGAGCAAAGCACAATCCTCATCTTTCGCCAAAAGCCTATCCGCCTCATCGTAGTTAATGCGGCCGTTATCGAGACATATACGGTCAAGAAATGCACGAACAGAAGCAGATGCGCTCATGGCATCTATAGTCTGACGATGATTCTCAAGAAAAATGCAAAATATCGGCTTTTCGATTTCATCCAAGTAAAAGCCAAGGCCGGTAATACGGGTATTGGTATCGGTTTGTGTCATAGGAAACACCTCATCCATTATGGCAGCGAATCACCTTGCCGCATTCAGAACAACTCACTGAACAACTTCGCCAAGGTCATTTGCGTATTTCGGGCCACACATCATGAAGTAGTTGACGGGGCCGTACTCCAGACCGAGCTCCTGCGCGTATGCCTTGATAGCTTCCAGAACGTCCTCTTTCTTGAGGCCAAACTTGGAATGCAGACGGGCAAACTCTTTGTCAGAGACAGAAACGCAAGAGCAATTTTCTGCATCGGTTTCTTTGCTGCCCAGCATCCCGTCAAAGATGTCCTGTCCTGCACAGAGAACCGTCTCATTGTTCATCGCATAGGCGATAACGGAAGCCTTACAGTCAAAGTCGCTGTCTTCCACAAGGAAATCCTCAGGGCGGCCGTGACGTTCAACAACGTTTTCATAGATGTCCCGGAGTTCGATAGGAGCAGAAGGAGCGGTCAGCGCTGCTTTATGAAGGCGCATGAATTCCACAAACTTTTCATCCGAGAGTGTATCAGTATAAAAGCCGATGCCGGAAACGCGAACCTTCACTTCGCTGGCAAAGTAATCGTCAATTTTGGAGACGATTTTCTGCTGGACCCGCTTGTATGCTTCCTGAACATTGGAAGCCGTGTAAAATACCGGGAACTTCATGATGTCGATTCCCTCCGGCAGACTCGCGTCATAGGCTGCATCAATGCCGCCTCGCAGCGCCGGAACCGCGTCATGCAGCTCTTTCACAGAAGAAATGTATCCGGTAATGTACAGCTCATCGTTTTTGCTGTAATGCCCGATAAGTCCCACATAGAGGGTCTGCATCAGCATCCGCTTGAAGCTGAACCAACAAAGACGAATGGGTAGAATGACATTAGCAGCCGTACCTTCCGCACGATAGGTGCCGGGGGCAGAGACCTTTTCCAGCAGAATCTGGTCGTTCTTGTCACCGTATTTTTCCTTGAAAAGAGCTTGAAGAATTTCAGTGGACGAAAGAGGAGTGGACATTGGAATCGTTTCATTCAGAAAAGAGAGGAATGCATCCACGTTGTCTTTCTGCCATGCGTCATCAGACATGCTTGCACGCTGCATAGAGAGCTTGTCTTTCCCGTCGTCAGGCAAGGGCTCATACCCACAGGCGATACGAAGCTCGTTCTCCGTGACAGCATCCGTTGCGCTTGCAATTTTCTTGATGGTATTCTCGGTCGGCTGAGCTTTCGCGTTGCCGTTCGCAAGGTTACTGATATATCCACGAGTCAGCCCCGCTTGAAACGCAAACTTACCCTGTGTGCGGGTTCCGATGGCTTTTTTGACCAGCGATGCCAACCTTTGAAAGTCGGGCTCTTTGGGAAAGGTGGCCTCCGTATCCTTATTGCTGTTCTTTTCAAGTACCGACTTGTCCCAACCGGTGACAAGAGAATACCCAATATCCTTCAAGGATTGATAGGCAACCCCATTCTGGTCAAGAGTCGGGAAGTAAGTACCGCTGTTATCTTCCAGCTGCTCTACTGCCTCACGCACCATCCTTGCTTCGTTCATCAGGATGACGTCCGGGGCTTCAAGCCGGGCAAGACTCTTGTACCGACTATTGAGGCGCTCGACTCGTGCGGCCAATGCAGTGATGTTGGCAACTTGGTCTTCCGTTGCATGGGCAGAGATATCTGCACCAAGTTCAAAATGGTTCAGTGCAGGAATATCCACGCCTTTGCTCTTGGCGAATTCCACAATGGCTTCCGCGCCATAAAAACGTTTCTCATGGGTTGCGACAACTTTCGTTATCGTGTCGGCCGAGTTGTCCAGCTCAAGCACTTCACCTTTTCCGGCATCCTCGACATAACACCTGGCGTTGGTGAGAAAGCCTTTCAAAAAATCAGCATCCACATCCAGCTTCTTAGCGATGCCGGGCAGCTGCTTATAGAAAATCACGGGCGTGGCGAGGTTAACAGAAATCATGGTGTACTCCTTTCAGATATGTCATTTGCTGTATAATAATGTCATCTTCTGTAATTATAATAGCACATCTCACGCCAAAAAGCAAGCATGAATTTACAATAAATGACAATAAAACACACAAGATGACATATTTGGGCAAAGCAGTTGATTTTTGGCATTTCCTGTTCAGCAACGGAACAAGTTCCATGTACCTTGTCTTTGCCACTGTTTTGCTACGGTTTTGCCACAATTTTGCCTTGTGCATCTGTGCGAATCAGATATAATAACCCTAATAAGATAAAAATTGTGCCCTGACGGCATCTGAATTGGATGCTGTCGGGGCATTTTTGTTGTTAGGAGATATAGCTATGACGCTGAACGACTTGTCAAGCGAACAACAGGAATTCGTACATTTGGCATTGTCGGGAAAAAACGTATTGTGTGACGCCTGCATTGGCAGCGGAAAGACATCGACCATCAACGTGCTCTGTGATGCGTACCCTCCAGAACGGCGTATCCTGTACTTGACCTATAACCGATTACTCAAACTTGACGCCAAAGACAAAATCAAAAATCATAATGTCTTGGTCCAGAACTATCACGGATTTGCAAGCCTGCTGCTGAACAAAAAGGGAATCCGAAATTGCGGGCAGGGTGAACAGCTCGCTATGGTATTGGAAAAGAAAATTCCGATTCCGCCGATTGATACTCTTATCATTGACGAGTATCAGGATATCAATGACGAGATTGCGGAACTACTCAAATATATCCGTTCTCAGAATCCGAACCTTCAAATCGTCGCAGTGGGCGATATGAAGCAGAAAATCTACGATGATACAGCGCTGGATGTCTGGGAGTTCATGCAGGTTTTTCTCGGCCGCCATGAACAGGTGGTTTTCACGAAATGCTTCCGTATTTCTCATGACTTGGCAGAACGACTCGGCAACATCTGGGGCAAGACCATCAATGGCGTAAATAGCTCCTGTATCGTGGAACAGATGTCGGTCGATGAAGTAACAGAGTTCCTGAATAAGCAGAACCCCAAAAATGTCCTTTGCCTGGGTGCTCGAATTGGAGCCATGACGAAGGTGCTCAACGACTTGGAGAATCGACCGGGGAACCTCTATGACAAGCATCATGTCTATGCAAGTATCGCAGACAATGACGGGAATAAAGCAGTAGCACCCTCCTCGGATGTTGGTATCTTCACGACTTTTGACGGCAGCAAAGGTATGGAGCGGCCTATCTGCGTGGTCTTTGACTTTACGGAATTTTACTGGGGCACGAGAATGCACATGCCGACGGTTCGGTATGAGATTTTGCGTAACCTTTTCTGCGTGGCGGCAAGTCGCGGCAAGGAAGAGGTCATCTTTGTCGAGCCGGAGAAAGATAAAGACTTCTTGCTCAGCGACAAGACATTGATGACTCCTGTAAAGACACACATTGAAGCAAACCCGAAATTCGACATCTCTGAAATGTTCGATTTCAAGTTCGATGAAGATGTTAATGCCTGCTACGACCTTATCAAAATTTCTCCTGTTTTCCGAAAGGATGTGCATCCAATTGAGGTCAAGCATTCCGACGCTATGATTGACCTTGCTCCCTGTATCGGCATCTACCAGCAGGCAAACTTCTTTGACTACTACGACATCGACAGTGCTATTGCATACTATATGTACATGCACAAAGACAAGAAGATGGCAATGCCGCAGTCTTGGAAGTCTGTAGAACAGAAAGTCTTGTTCCTCACGATGCTGATGACAAGCCAAGACCGTTATGTGAAACAGGTAGAACTGCCGATTATCACGAAAGAGCAAGAGAGCCAAATCAACAAGCGCCTGTCTGTTCTGTTCTCACCGGACGAAAATGTACAGGAACGCTGCGAATTAAACGCTTTCGTGGATGAAAAGGGTATCTCAAAAGTAGTTCTCAGCGGCATGGCGGATGTCGTAAAAGACAAAACCGTCTATCTGCTGAAGTTCGTCTCTGCTCTGTCTCACCGTCATTTCCTGCAGTGTGCGAGTTATATGCTCGCCACTGGTCTGCAGAAAGGCGTTATCTGGAACATCTACGATAACAAGCTGTACAATGTAGAAATTCCCGACCGAGATGCTTTCTTGAACGCTGTTGTTAAGTGCGTTACGAAGGGCGTATACGATAAGGTTTACAAATTCGTTCTGGAAAAGGATTGCACGCAAAACCTTGATACGATTCTCGACCAAATCATGACCGACGACTCATTGCCGGAATTTGATACGGGCGGAAATGTGAAGGAAGAGAAATCGCAGGACGAAGGCATTTCCATCATCAAGCAGGGCGAGCAATATGTGATTCTCGATGCGGCGAACCGTGAAAGTGTGGACGGCTGCGCGGCGAATGGGTACGATTCGATTCTGGCTGCCTGTGAAGCCTATGTTCGCATGAACAAGAAAAAGGCGGAGGAAACGACCAGCAAGAAAGAACTGCTCTCGAACATCGAAGATTGGCTCGACAATCACGCGGAGTTTGAGCGCCAGATGGCGCGTATCTCTATCGAAATCAATCGCGGTATCGGTCCGTATGCAAGCTACTCTACTTTCTCCACCTATGTCGTCCGTAAGATGCTCAAGGATTGGGGCTTAGTTATCAATTTCAGTGAACGTCAGCTTTTGAAGGTTTGGAAAGAGCGCGAGAAAAAGCGTCCAAAACCGGAACCCACACGAAGTGTCGAAGATGTATTGCAGGAAATGGGCTTTGCTGAAAGCAGCACCCCTCCTGCAGAAGTACATACACCCGCGCCTGCTGCACCGGCTTACCGTGTAATTCGCTCTTCCCGGCTGTCTAAGCCCGGTGATGTGCGGTATATCGTGGTAGAGGAAGAATCCAGCAATGTTCTGGACGACGCCAACGGCTACGGCTACAAGTCGATGCAGGCGGCTCATAAGGGCTACGCCTATAAGCGTCGCAACGGCGGAAACTTCTCCGCACAGCCGAAGAAAGAGAAAGCGCCGAACCTCACCTTGCAGGGCGAACAGCTCACATTCGGAGGTGTATGAGGCACAAATCCAGAAGGAGGTGAACACGGTTGGATAAAAGAGTAGAATTTGCGAAAGCTGTGACGATTTCGAACAAGAACCATCACGAAAAAAGCATGGATACTGCTGCAATCCAAGAGACCAATCGGCAGATTGAGCACATCATGCAGAAACGCAGCTATGCGCGGCGGACACGGCAGACCACGATGCAGCTGGCTTTGAGTGAGGAACATGACGTTCTTATGCAGGCTGCGCTGCGCAATGCAAAACAATACGCCGATGCCGAAGCTGCAACGAAAGATTTCGTTCTTGGATAAATGTTACAGCTTTCAGATGTAACCACGAGATATTGGATATATAACATAGATTTTTGTTGCAGAAAGGCAAAAGGACATGGATGAGTTCGAAGCCAAGAATGTGCTTGGCAGCATTGTGATTCCGGCACTTGATGAGGTGGCGGAAAGCGTCGAGTGGCTACGCCGAGACAACTACACCATCGAGGAACTGGAATGCATGCACTTCGTGGGGGAAGAAAAGCCTGTCATCAATAAAGATGGCGTGAAAATCGTTCGGGATGGCACGGTCATTCGGAGAACCAACGCTGAAACAAGAAAAACTGAATTTCTATTCATCCCGCGCATTGTCACCAGCGAACAGAAAACGGTGTGAGGTGCAACGTGGTCAAAATTTATGGGTCCAGTGACGACCTTGTCTGCCTGGATAATTCCAACTATGGAGTCGATGAAATTGGTTGCTTCGATGTCAAGGGAGTCCGGCTGTTCTTGGATGATGACACGATTTTGGTAGTGCGCTATACGAACGGTATCTGGCACATTGAAATTGAACGCAAGGGCACGGCACCATATCAGCATGAGGTCTGTGCGGGCAATGATGAGGCCGATTACAGCGATATCTTTTGTACGGAATCCGACGTTATTGCGCACGAAATCATTTGATGAGGATTGGAGCAGCCATGGCAAAAACTCTTCTGACTCAAAAAATAGAATCAGCGCTAAAGGTTTGGCATCCTGCCAACTATGGTGGATACCGGGTTGATTCGTTCCGTCAAGGCTTCGACGCTCTGGAAGTACCTGTCGAGTGCGGTTCGATAAAATCCGGCCTTGTTGACTTCGTTCAGGTTCAAGAGTGCTTCACATCAGAAACAAAATGTGGGACCTGCAAACTCTCAATGTACAGGGATGAGGACAGAGACTTAGTTATGCCGTCCGTCCGGCAGTGGACGCAGGAAGTATCATGCCCTAAAGATATCGCCAACTGGAGTTTTCGTAATGAACCGTGTACGGAACGGTTCTGCAGGCTATATAAGACGAAACATACATACACCATCGACACCGTCATCACCTGCGTGGAAATTAAGGTTTCCGTGAGCGACTTTCACTCTGACCATGGCCACAACTTTGTGGGGCACTGTAACTACTATGCGATGCCGTTAGCGCTATACAAGAAAGTCAAAGATGAGATTCCTGATGGTATAGGAGTTCTGCTATATTACAACGGCGAAAATACCTGCGGGATTCGCAAGAAAATCGAATGCAAGCCCCGCCAACTCTCGGAGAAAACCCAGAAATGGCTCATCATGTCAGTTGCTAAGCGACTGACAAAAATGAGCAAAGCATAAACAATTATTCTGCGAATATCACGATGCCATAAAGATATTCGCAGCGATAAAAATTTTCTAAAAAAGGAGAGAGATATTAAGAATTGGGATATATTGGCCGTGACAAGTCGGTATAAAATGTTTTATAACTGCCCTTGCGGTGACATCTTTGCATCCGCAGCATAAAAGGAGAAATAAATGAAGAAGCTTTTGAAAATCATCATTTTCGCTATCCTGGTCGGATTTGGCGTTATCTGGTATTCAGAAAGCCAAAAGCGCCGGACTATGATTCCGCTCGAATTTCGAGGCGAGTGAAATGCGAAAAGACATCAAAATTGTGCTGGAAAGCATCTGGTATCTAATTCTGCCGGTGTTTATTTTTGTACTTAACATTAGATATTGGCATGGGTATCTAGCGAATCCTGGCTGGTCCTTAACTCACCCGTCGTATATCGTTCTCGGATTTGCCTTGAGCGCTGCACTGTGCTTTGAGATTGTATATATCGACATCAAGTTTGGGGAAAAATAGCGCTTGCCAAAATATACGAACGCCGTACAATGTAAAGTGTGAACAGATACTAAGCAATCAGTAGGATTCACAATCTGTATTTTAAGCGGACTTATCCCATAGCGGGGTAGGTCCGCTTTTTTTGTTGAAAGGAGAAGAATTCATGAAAATCAAAAACAAGCTTTTACGGAGTACAGCGGCAATCATCGCTACGCTCCTAGCACTCAGCTTCACCGGCTGCGGTCAGAATCCGATAATATCGGAAAGTCCATCCAGCACCGGGGTCGTCTCAGAAAGCACTGCAAGCAGTGAACAGACGGCTGGCGGTTCGGTGGACGGCAGCTTTACCATTCACTTTATAGACGTAGGGCAGGCGGATTCCGCCCTTATCACCTGCGACGGCCACTCAATGCTTATTGATGGCGGTAATGTCGATGATTCTAACCTCTTATATTCTGTTATGCAGCGTGAAACCGATGGGCACCTGGATTATGTCATTGGGACTCACGCGCACGAAGACCACATCGGCGGCTTGTCCGGTGCCTTTGAGGCCGTCACTGCGGACATGACTCTATGCCCTGTGACAGAATACGACAGCAAAGCATTTCGGGACTTTGCAAGCCACGCGGAACAGAAAGGCGGAGGCATCACGATACCGGATGTGGGAGACACTTATACTCTAGGGAAAGCAGAATTCACGATAGTTGGTGTTAATTCTGTTCCCGATGACACGAACAATACTTCGATTGTTTTGCGTATTGTCTATGGAGACACCTCGTTCCTCTTTACCGGAGATGCGGAACAGGAAGCGGAAAACGTGATACTTGCATCGGGACAAGACATTCAGTCAACAGTTCTGAAAGTAGGGCACCATGGCTCAAGTACATCTACCTCAGAGGCTTTTCTGGATGCGGTAAATCCAACATATGCTGTGATTTCTTGTGGCACAGGGAACAGTTACGGTCATCCACATCAGGAAACACTCGACAAGTTGCAAAACAAAGGTGTCGAGGTTTATCGCACAGACCTGCTGGGTGATATTTACTGCACCTCGGATGGCAAAGAGGTAAGTTTCACTTCCGGTGAATATCATGATGAAAATCGGATTGAAGCCGGTAGTGCTGCAGATTCCAAGGATGAACAGGACAAAGCTTCACTTGTCATAGACGAGACATACGTTCTGAACACGAGCACTATGAAGTTTCACAAACCCGATTGCTCTGCAGTCGAATCGATGAGTCAAAAGAATCGAATCGACTATATGGGACCCCGCGATGAGCTCATCCAGGAAGGATATTCGGCGTGTGGGATTTGCAAACCATAAAAATTGCACCTGATTTACTCGACAAGCTGTGCGAACCGACTACAATAAAAATTGTACGATAGATAACATTCCATATCGAAAGGGTTTTATGCCTTTCGTACATTCACAATTTCGCTTAAAGGGCGGACTTCCTGTTTTTAGGGAGCCCGCCCTTTTTGTATGAACAAGAAGGAGCGTAATGCAATGTTCAAAATTCACGATGACAAAGTCTATTTCGTCGCCGAAACCCCCGATATCAACAAAGTTATCGAAATCTTCCTACCTAAGGATGACCGTGGCACCATTATGGATTCACACGAAATCCGTGTGGACCTGTGCCGTGCCGTCATTCACATGGAGGAGAAGGGTGTCCGTGTCTTGAAGGTCCGCAACATTGAGGATACCAACAAGGCAAGCATCGACATCTGGCACATGCCGGAATATCAGGAGGCTGCAGAGTCTCCCGTAAGCGATGTGGTCAATGCCTGCATTGAGTCCTGCTTTGATTCCGGTGCAATGTTCAATCTGCCATGCAAAGCCAACCGCAAAACCCATGAAGTTTTTGCTGTCGAATGCTGCGCAAGCCCCGATGATGATGACTCGTTCAGTTATAAAAACCAGCCGGGAAAACCCACGACTTCAGTCGTGGGATGAAAGGCGTCAAGTAAAATAAATAGCTGCTGCCTATCTTTGGATAGGCAGCTTTTTTGTTTGCCTATGCTTGCGAATTGCGTACCATGGATAGTAGAGTCCAACTGAAAGGAGGCTGCTATCTATGCGTCTGGTTGTTAAAACTTACAAGTATAAGCTGTACAACAGTAAAAAGAACAGATACCTGGTGCGCCAGATTGAACTTGCCTCCGAAATTTGGAACTTCTGCATTGCTATGCGGCGCATGTACTATTTGGTCTATGGAAAGAAGCTCAAGGCAAACGACTTGAAAAAGTATATTGCTAAAATTGGCAAGCGCCGCAAGTGGGCACATTGGCATAATCTCGGCAGCCAGGCGATTCAGGATGTGGTGGAACGGGTTGACCGTGCCTATAAAGCCTATTTTGATAATAGGAAAAAGGCACATCCTACCAAGAAGTCTCTGCCAAAATTTAAGAAACGCGAAATGTATAAAAGTTTCACGCTCAAACAGGCAGGCTACAAGTTTGAAGGAAAAGGCCGCATTACCATCAATGGCAAAAGGTATCGGTATTTTGATTCTCGGCCATTGAAAGGTAAAGTGAAAACCTTAACCGTCAAGCGCGACAATTTGGGCGACATCTATATTTTTGCCGTCACGCAGGAAGAATGCAATGAAGTCCTTCCACGAGCAGGTAAAGCTGTCGGGATGGATTTCGGCTTAAAGCGTTTCCTCAACCTGGATGACGGCAATGTGATAGATTCTCCTCAATGGTATAAAGCCTCCCTGAAAGAGCTGAAGACCATACAACGTCACATTTCACGCTGCAAGGCAGGCAGTAATAACCGCAAGAAAGCTATCAAGGAGTTAAACCGCATCTATCGAAAGATGTGTAATCAACGCACCGACTGGTTCTTCAAGACTGCCTATCAGCTGATTGGAGATTATGCCATCATCTGCATTGAAGACTTAAATCTTGCGGGGATACAAAAACTCTGGGGACGCAAAATCAACGATATTGCGTTCGGTGAGTTTGTTCAAATTCTCGAGTGGGCGGCATCCAACTGCGGCACAGAGATTGTGAAAATCGACCGCTTTGCGCCATCCAGCAAGTGCTGCAGCCGCTGTGGGTATATCTATACGAAGCTCACGCTCAAGCAGCGTGAATGGGATTGTCCTTCCTGCGGCACACACCATGAGAGAGACGTCAATGCAGCTATCAATATATGCCGCATGGGATTAGTCCAAATGGGCTACCATGCGTAAAAATGCTCCTGCGGGTGGGGCACCACGCCGTTACCGAGAAGCGTAAGACTGGGACAGCCAGCGGCCTCGTTGAAGTAGAATCCCACGATTTTAATCGTGGGAGTGTGTCAAGTTGTCTACAAGATGCATGAAGACATTCTGAACCAGCGTTACCACGAAAGCGTTCAAACTGTTCTGGCTGAGCTGAAGAAGGTTATTCCTCGCATTGAGTTGACAGGGCAGTGGAGCGTCGATGTAATGCGCAACGGCAATGATTACTACATCATTGATATGGCTCTTGCTGAGAATTCCGCTCTGAATGACTGCGTACCGAAAAATCTGCTTCGCGCTTATCCTCAGCAGTGGCTGCCGGGTGAATCGAACAGCTGATACTCCTAGAACGAAACTTTGATTCGGGTTCTTTCAGCAAAAAGCGTAGGAACCAAAATCATACGAAATGATTGTGTTGACACATAAAAACAAGTATAATATATGCAAGGAAGTGATAATAATGGTTCTGTATCATGGCAGCGATGTAATAGTCCGCAACCCTGAGCTCAGAAAAACAAGGTACGCCAAAGATTTTTCATGGGGATTCTATTGCACTAGCAACTACGAACAAGCCGCTCGCTGGTCAAAAAAAGGCAGGTCTCGTGGTATTGTCAACGTGTTTGAATATACAGAATCTCCTATGCTAAATATTAAGAAATTCCCCGAAATGAGTGATGAGTGGCTTGATTTTATTGCTATATGTCGCTCGGGCAAACATCATGACTATGATATTGTGGAAGGACCCATGGCGGATGACACCATTTGGAACTACGTCAACGACTTTCTAAGCGGTGATATTAGCCGTGAAGCTTTTTGGGCGTTGGCAAAATTCAAGCATCCCACGCATCAAATCAGCTTTCACACGGAAGTCGCTTTGAAATGTCTCTCTTTTAAGGAGGCGATTGAAGTATGACTGAAACTGCAACCTACAGCAAAAACGATGTCTTTTATACCTGCAGCCTGATTGAATATATCGGCCGCGTTACGAGGAATCATCGCAAGGATGTGGTTTCTGCTCTTGGCACAAACGGAGTCAAGGCAATTCTCGACTCAGCGGATGTGTTTCACTGCCAGAGCTTTGAGCAATCTGCCGATGAAATTTGTGAGCTTTTTCCTGTGCCGGAAGGAACGTATGATACGGTGTCTAACTGCCACTACAAGGTTCCATCTTATACAGATATCGGAAAAGTGTACCAGCGCATCATCTTTGACTGTACTAGCACTCCTGGTGTCCAGGATGTAATTGATGTATTTTCCTCGTTCATTAGCGATGACATCTCAGATTTTAATACTGCAACTTACTATTGTAATCCGAGCTATTTGTACCACTCATACAAGGCCGGAAAACTACTGGATTGATTTTCAAAAGCAATAGCAATCAAGACCACTGCCCCAAAAAGGGTGGTGGTCTTATTTTTTTGCACAATACTTACCATAAATTACCAGAAAGAAAAACATTGTGCATCTGTGCGAATTGCATATAATACAAAATATAGAACGAAAGGCATCAAAAAACATCGTTGGTCGGGCAAAATCCGACCGAAAGGCTAGGGCGGGCTCAGTTTTGAACCTGCTCTTTCTTTTTATCGGAGGCTTTATGTCAAACAAAGAAGAACGCATGAACCGCAATAAAAGCATCATCGAAGATTACAAAAGTGGAAAGCCGATTTTAGAAATCGCGAGGGAATATAATCTTTCAGAAACGATGTGCTACAAGATTCTAAAAGGTACGCAGGAACCGCCTCGTTATTTTGAAAAAAAGAGGAAGAGACTTACCACTCGAAATGAGCAAATTGTTAAACAGTATAAAGGCGGTATGACGGCCAGAGAATTGGGCAAGATGTACGGCATTTCCATGCAGCGTATTTATGCAATCTTGCATTCGAGCGGAGAGTACGAAAGCCAAAAATACAATCATATTGAAACGGCTCTCAAAAAAGAAAAAAAAATGCGGAACCAAACTTTTCTTGATGCTTACAAGAAAAATCCTCGAAAATCGATTATCGAGTTGAGCAGGGAGGTAAATATCAGCCCTTCACTAGGTTACCTTATCCTTCATCAAAATGGGATTTACCAGTATAACGTAAAAGCCAGAGCTAAGGAGAATAGCGAAAATGCCGATTAACAAGATTACCCACGTGTGTCTAACTCATGACAAAGTCAGGGCACGAAATGAAAAGATGCTGGAGGATGCCAAGAACGGTATGTCCCAGGAACAGCTGGCCGAAAAGTATCAAATCTGTGTTTCTACTGTCCGATATAGTCTGAAGGACTTTTACGAAGAACAGGCCCGGCAGAGGAAAGCAAAGAAGAAAGCCTGGCAAACCCAGATGATTCATGAATATGAGATGGGCGCAAAATCTCCGGAGCTTCAGGAAAAATACGGCATCAGTGGAACGCTCTTTTATCGGATTCTTCATGCGCACGGAAAGAATGGCCGACAAATCCACAGCCAAAACCGTATCGAGACTGGCAAGAAAAGAAACGCCGAGATGGTCAGGAAATACAAAAACGGCGTTTCTGTCAAAGAGCTTGCGGAAGAATACGGGCTCAAAAAGGGAAGCGTATATTGCGCCATGAAGCGGTATAGTCCAGGCCCAGGGAAAAGTAAAAGTTGTCAAAGTGAGGAATAATTGCATGGCTGCATCAAAGAAAGATGTTGCGAAGCAGCAGGTCAAAGAAGACCGAGAAAAAGTCCGGGAAATGTATCTTTCTGGCAAAACTGTCAAGGAAATCGCCAAGGAAACGTATTTTTCAAGCTCTTATTGCTATGCCATGGTGAGAGACCTAGCAAAAGAAAAGAATTTTGCAAAGAAAGCAAAAAGAGCACCTCTCGACGAAGCTATGATTCAAGATGCGAAAGCCGGGATGACGGTTGCTGAAATCGCAAAGAAGCATGGCGTGACCTATCAGCAGTGCTACTATACTGTTTCTGAATGCACGTCATTTGAAAATCAAAGAGGGGCAGAGCTATCGTATCGAAGACCCGCACTATGCTGAGCACGTCAAGTATCTTTGGCTCACGGCGGACGATGACTCAGACGTGAAAGTATACGACCAAAAACGCTCGGTTGAGTACGCTGACTACAAGCCGGGGATGCTGTATGTCAGCGTGTACGAGGTGTTTCCAGCGGAAACTGATGCCGGATTATCATGACGAGCACTGTGCTTTCGACAGCAAGCCAATCAAGCGTACACAGTGGGTGCGTTTTCTTGGGAAGGACTAACCATAGGGGCAGGAAGATTCCATTGCCGACCTGTACGCGAAAAGTGGCGCTGTGGTTTCCATGGTAGGTTCGGCTAAAAATTTGCTGACTTTCCTGCAATCTGCCGGAACCACAAGGCATTTTTGATGTGCTTGCCACAACCACAAGATATAGTGGTATCTTAATGTTTGTTTACAATTTAGACACTATATATTGTGTCTTTTCATTGACCGGATACCACATATATGGTATAATACAATTGTTCTCAGGAAGAGGAACGGCTCCTGAGACATCAAGGTTTTCCTTTCTCCAATCTTGGTCGCATGGCTTCATTTGAGCTGACACAGGTGAAGCGTAAAAATCATCCGTTTCATAGTAATATCCTTCCTTTCTTTGGCGCGGGTAACTCCGCGCCAGCCGTCCAAGCAAACAGCCTCCACGCGGCGGACGGTGGGCAACAGATGTTTCCGTGTTCCGGGCATCTGGCTAATGTTTGTATTTGCTGGTTTAGCTCAGCTGGTAGAGCAACTGATTTGTAATCAGTCGGTCATCGGTTCAAGTCCGATTTCCAGCTCCAGACGCTATCCGTTGGATGTATCGAAGTCACATGATACGATGCTATACACAACATCTGGCGGACAGCATGCCACCCATTAAGGCGGCCTCCTCGTGGCGGGTGGCGGACAGCGGCTCTTGCGGCTGCTGACGAATGTCTTAGAAGCATGCAAACGTACGAGCATCCCCGTCAAGTCGGGGCGCATCCAGACGCGACACAGCCGTAAAGGCGAGATTGCTGCACGGCAACTGGTAAGTTTCGCCGCAGTCTCACACACAGCCCAACAACAACCGTTAACCCGATTTGACAGGGAATCAACGACAGGGCTCAAAATTTGAAGTTGACCAACACCCAAGCGCTTTCTTGGATTCTCGCGTATCGTCAACGATGAGGTTCGCAAGATTGTCAGGTGGTGTGAAGATGACATCCGGGGATGACGACCTACTAAACGGATGTCATGGCGGGGCTAAGTGAGGGTTCACCCGCAATCTTATGCAGGTATCGTATAACGGCTAATACTCCGCCCCTCCAAGGCGGAGACGCGGGTTCGACCCCCGCTACTTGCTCCACACGTCGCAGTCACCGTACCCACGACGTTAAACTTGGTGAGCATGGTCCACTTGTGGTCCGCTGTCCGAATGTCGATGAGACAACCTCAAAAATAATAGACAAACAGGTGCTGTGCCTGATAGTATCCAATAGTCCCGGTATTAGTCGCGAATAAGACCGGAAAACAGCGGAAAGGGTATAAAGCAGAATCCATCGATGCAGCTATCGAATGGTGCTGGATGCGAGTTGGCTTCTCGCTCAAGGGGTGACCAGCATAAAACACCCTATCGTGCTCGATTAGCTCAGTTGGTAGAGCAGCGCATTCGTAACGCGCAGGTCGGCAGTTCGAACCTGCCATCAAGCCCCATTACCCAATGAAGCGATAATAGAAAGGAGATGAATTCTATGGAACAGGCAATTATCAATGTCGAAGGTACAACTACCATTGAAACCGCTGCAGCAGCCAAAAAGCTGATTGGGATGCTTGGCAATCAGAACGTCCGCGCCATCTCGGTCAATCGTGTGAACGATAAGAGCGATGAGGTCATTGTCGAACTTGATTTCGTGCCCGGCTTGGCACCGCATCTGCACGGCTTTACACTTCAGGTTAATGGCTTGACTTGCGGTTATGCTGGTACTGGTCCTTCCAATCTGTATGAAGTCCTGCAGGCGGCTGGCGTGAGTGAAGCTCAGGTAGCACGCGAAGACATCACTCAGAAGAGCACAAAAACCATTCCTCTGCGCCTGGAACGCGCCGTGACTCAGTACGGCGACTTCCAGTTTGCGTAACGCTATTTGGCGGGCTTGACCCGCCATCATGGAGGGATAGCTTAGCTGGATAAAGCACCTGCCGCAAAGCAGGGTATCGATGGTTCGAGGCCATCTCCCTTCTCCATCCAGACACCCTTTCGCTTCCTTTCGCCAAAGGTATCTGGGGTATTGTACTGCATTGCGTGTAGTACGGCCAATCAGGCGCGGAACTCCGAAACCATGCCACGAAGAATTTTATCCTCTCCGCGCAGCATGGACATGCGATTTTACGGGGATAAATTCAAACCGAAATTGTGTCGAGTGGCGAAGACGGTTGCGACACTGGCGAAGCACATATCTGCTTCGTCAACCATCCATGAGAAAGCCTCCACGTGGCAGATGGTGGGCAACGCAGCAAAGCTGCGGCTGATTTCTTTCAAACCGGTATCTGAATAAATGCAGATAAATAGACGAAAAAATCAAAAAAGCAAAGGAGTACACAGCATGAGTAATCAGAAAATCATCAAAGCAATCGCAGGGATTGCAGCAGCCGGTATGATGGCAACTTGTCTGCCTGTCGCAGCATTCGCAGCCACCGGCGACACCTATCATTTCTCTTTCAGCAACGGTTCTTCCCAGGACCTGGCTCCGGGCGGCTCTATGACGTTCCCGGCAAGCCAGTATGACTACGGTTACTGGATTACCCTGCAGGGCCACGGCGGCTACACCTACAACTACTATCCCGGCGACACTCTGCCGTACGATGCAGTTGACCAGTGGTTCACCGCTGACGGCATCACTTCCTGCTATGCGGCCGAAGGTAATCCGCGTTCCATCACCATCAACTATCAGATTGACGGCAACACTGTGCTGACCGAAACTGACACTGCCACTTTCCCCGGCAGCGTTGATGGTCAGAGCGTTGAAGCCTGGACCACGGATTCCGGTGATACTTACACCGCATCCAGCAAGAGCCTGAACCATGACCGCCTGTTCTACTACCTGGGCGACGACATCCACGACAACGTCCTGACCCTGAAAGCCACTTCTGCATCCACTCCCGATGACGGCAAGGATGACAACAAGGGCGACAATACCGGCGACAGCGGCACCACCACTCCCGATGACAAGGGCGACGTAGTGGCCCCCGATAAGGACAACACTTCTACCGGCTCCAACAATGGCAACGGTACTACCACCACTACTCCGACCGCCCCTCGCAAGAACGTTGAAGTCTCTGAGCACGGTGAAATTGCCGCCGCTATTGCCAATGGCACCTGGGGCAATGAGTACACCGTCTGCACCAGCTGTGGCTATCACAACTGGACCCGCAAGGGTAACGTTTACGTCTGTGACCATTGTGGTCATGAAGTCCTGACTGTCAAGGGCGCTGATGGCGTCAAGGGCTATGCTGGCACTCTGGCTGGCAACGAGCCCCAGTACGCTTCTACCTCTGAAGCTCAGGCTGCTGCTGAAAAGCGTGAAGCCGCTTATGCCGCTTCCATCGCTGCTTTGCAGGCACAGGTTGCCGCTCGTGAAGCTGCTTATGCTGCTTCCCTGGGTATCCACTAATTTGCCATCCTCTAACTAACGGTAATCGATAGTTTTTTCTCCTTGCTGTGGGGCGGAATTTCGGTCCCGCCCCATCCTTTTATGGTCAGATGTCCGAGTGGTTTAAGGAACTGGTCTTGAAAACCAGCGACGCCGCAAACGTCCGTGGGTTCGAATCCCACTCTGGCCGCCATGTTTGCCGGGACTCCCGGCTTTTTTGTTTTTGTGAGCAATACAAGGCAACAGATTGCTATATCGAATAGGATTATGTATACTAGAGAAAAAGCAGATTAAGAGGAAACGCCATGACAAAACGGTCTGACATCGAGATGGTTGCCAAAGCCAGAGCTTGGGCTGTTAAGGCTCATGCCGGGCAAAAAGACAAGGCTGGGCAGGACTACTTCAAAGCGCACGTTACGGTTGTAGCAGAAGGCGTAAAAGGTGACCCAATAGCCGAGGCTGTGGCATTTCTGCATGATACGGTCGAAGATACGTCCGTCACAATAGAAGACATCAGAACGTGGTTTCCAAAAGAGGTTGCTGACGCTGTGAGTGCGTTGACCCATAGCAAGGGTATATCGTATGCTGAATATCTTTGGTATATTCAGCAAAATTCGATTGCTGTCAAAGTAAAGCTCTCGGACCTGCGCAGCAACATGGACTTAACCAGGCTCCCTCACACTCCAACTAAAAGGGACTTGGAAAGAACCAGAAAATACAAGCGGGCATATACGATACTGTCATCGAGAGAAGGTATAAGCGCAGTTAATCCGTATGCACTGTACGACTACTTGCTGGCAAGCAACTGGAGCGTCAAAAGGAAAAGCACGAGGACTCCCGTTCTGGAAACAACGGATGGTTCTGCTGAAATCATCGCGCCCATCGACCTGGCTTTGGCTGACTACGAGTCCAGAATGGCTAACGCTTTAGGCGTACTGTGCTCGTATGAGGACGTACTGCTCTCGAATGTGATAGTGCGGATTGTGGCTTGGAAGCCAGACAAACAATAAGCGTGGGCCTGCTATTATTTTTATGAAAAGCCTTGACTTTGCATTTTACACATTGTATAATATAGACACTGAATTTGATGAAAGGAAAATTGCACGATGTTTGCTGCTATGATGAACAAACAGAATAAATTGCAAAAGCTGTGGAGCAATTGGAATCTCTTCGGCTGTTTTGTGTTGTCTGTTTGTGCAAATCATAGTGCAGTGATGGTTGAATAAAATCATCCAAGTATCGGTTGTTTTCCATACTCTGCACGATATGAGCACCTGTCAGACGCACAACGCCTGATGGGTGCTTTTTTGATGCAGAAAATCAGAATCAGGTCACTCTAATGCCGCTGGAGTGAATTCCAGCCAGGCTTATTAAAGTGTATGCTATTATACATAATGTATATTCGAGGATTCGCCAAACGGTAAGGCATCAGGCTTTGACCCTGACAACGGTTGTTCGACTCGACCATTCTCGGCCAACGCTCACTTTCATGCGCATCGGAAGTGAGATTCTTCGAAGCTGTGTTCCCATAAGCAAGGCACGGAAGATGCGCGACAAGTGCTCGTAACTCAATCGGTAGAGTACCCGACTTTTAATCGGGGTGTTCGGGATTCGATTTCCCGCGAGCGCACCATGCCCGGCAGAGCATTATCTGCCACTTTTGTGGGTGTATAGCTCAGTAGGCAGAGCGGCGGACCGTTAATCCGTTTGTCGCAGGTTCAAATCCTGCTACGCCCGCCATAAGCTCCTCTGGTGAAATTGGCAGACACAGTGCGCTCAAACCGCACCGTTTTGAGGGTTCGAATCCCTCGGGGAGTACCATACAGGAACTGCTTCAGGTTAAACTGAACGAAAAAGATGAGAATGGTATCCCGAATATTAGCCCTGTGGATACGGCATACGAGATGACCACTTTCTTTGGCGACGCCGTCAATGCTGCGGCTGATGATTTCACAAATGATGATGAGGACGACAGCACAATAAAATTTGATGGCACCGTTGATGAATTCCGGCAAGAACTTGCCAATCGCGTCTTAATAACACTCAGTTTGGCGTTTGAACATGAATTCATAAATTTTACAGAGCAAACCGGGATTTCCCGCGCACAGTATGAAATTCTTGCGGCTGAATATATTGCTCATGCGGAAGACGATGGCAGTAAAGTATCCGAAATGTTCAAAGGCGACAGCTCTGAAAAACACAAATCTAAGGGCTGGACCAACGCGATGCCAAAAAACAAACGAAGCTAAAAAAGCCACTTGCACAAATGTGCGAACCGCCTAAAATAATAATTGCATAACAGATACCATCACTTACCTCCTAATTGAACATTAAGTTAACAATCTGTCATGCATAAGTAAGCAGACTCTCTTTTGAGGGCCTGCTTCTTTTTTTGTATGTATTGATTAGAAACAAAAATATTTCAGAAAGGATGAATACTATGACCACAAATACCAAGAACAGCTTTACCAGGTTCGCGGCTGCCGCAAAAGATTGCTTCTATGTGAATTCTTTTCGCGCAGACTTAGTTCAGTGCGACAGGGCCTTGAAAATGGACGGCGAGATGCACGTCGAAGCGGAATGCTGGATGAACATTTTGGATGCCCTGGACGATAACGACATCAAGATGTATGTCGATAACGAATACCGTCCCGGACTTTTGAACCCGTTCCATAAATGGTGACGCTCAAAAAACAAGTCAATAACCCACGACTAAAGTCGTGGGCTTGCGTCAGTAAGAAATCCCACCAAAAATAAAAAATACCCGAAGTGTGAAAGGAGCATAACAATGCTTAATTCAAATATCAATAAAGCCCTTGAAATCAACTCGAATAAAGCCGTTCTTCTCAGCATCAAGAAGCAATGGCTTGAAAAAATTCTGAGCGGAGAAAAGACTATTGAGGTCCGAAAAACTATGCCGTGGGAAATTAGCTATCCTTTTGTAGTATTTTGCTACGAAACCAAAGCTAACGGTGGTGCTGGAAAAGTGACTGCCGCATTTGTTTGCCGTGACATCAATACACTCGATTGCCTGCGTGAGCTTCCGGCATATGCTATTGGTACGGAAGTGACCGCAAAGACCGCTCAATTCGTGAAGGACAGCTGCCTTACCGCAAATGAGCTGATTGCATACGGCAATAAGTCCGGCACTCTTTATTGCTGGAACGTTTCTGATGTCCAATCTATGGATATGTCGCTGCGAGAGCTCGGCGTTAAGCGAGCACCACAGTCCTGGATGTATCTGCGGATTCCCGATAACAAGACGTTCTGAACGATGTCTGTTTGGGCTGGCTACGTGTACAAGCCAAACAAAATATCAACTACACGATAAAAACACACTCGAATGAATGATTCATCGTGCGAGCAACGCAGACTCTCGATTCTTGAGGGCCTGCTATTTTTTTATTTCAGGAGGAAACATCAATGATTCTTTATCATATCATGGCAGACACCGGATGCCTGCCGGACGATGTCGTTCCGCAGATACCAACGAATCGGATTAAAGGGGAGGACCAGGAAATCCCAAGAATTTGTCTTGGGCATACCCTTGACGACTGCCTGACCAGCATCGGCATTGCGCATTTTGTCTCAAAATTCCTGCTCGCTGAGCTGCGTCAGAACAAAAAATACTCCAAGGACATGCCGTTACCGTTCATTGTCCGAATGTACAACATCAAGGACGAAGACCCGAATCTCTTGACCGAGGAAGAAACACAGAAATATGTGGCGGATTCTGTCGTAACCAGTGAATGCTGGCTCACAAGATACGAGAAACCCGTCAAAATCCAGAAACTTTGGCTTGTGGGCGGCGAAGTGGTGCTTTGGCCCTATATCGTTGACGGCGTTGTATACAATTACCCAATCGTCCGTAACTCAATTTGGGCAGACAGCAAAACCTTGCCGGACCCGGAATTTCAGAATCAAATCATGGATATCACTCAGAAATGGCTTAACGAAGCCTGAAAAAGAAGCACATCAAAAGCTCTTGCACATCCTTGCGAATTCCATAGTATTAAAGTTGTACGACAGATAACATCTACTTTGCACACCGCGTGCTCGTACAATTCATAATTCTGTTCTCATTCAAGGCAGACTCATCTTCATGATGGGCCTGCCTTTTTTTGTTTACAGAAAAAGGAGGAATTCAAAACAAACCACAAATCTCAAATCACAATCTTCCGCTACAAGGAAAAGACACAAAAAAGGAGTCACAAAATGAAAGTCGAAAAGAATAATAACAGCATTTTTCGGAACAAGCATGTCCTGGTTGTCGTCGCGGTGATGTGTATTTTTACCATCATCGCCTGCATGGGTTTTATGCTTTCTATTCCTGCACACGCAGAGGAAAACATAGCTCCCAAAACCGAACCTATCGCTTTTTCCACTCCCATTGAAACGGTGAATGAGCTCGATAAAGCGTTCCCGATAGCGGAAACTTCCGAAGAAGCACAGGAGGAGATTACAACTGCTGAAGTCAAATCTTCCGATGCTGCAGAACCGGAACCACAAATTGAGACCGCAGAAGCAGCCATCGAAGAAACCGAACCGAAACCCGAAACAATTCCAGATAATCTCAACGACAATGAGCTTGAAATCTACACAGCTCTGCGGTCCGCTGGTCTTTCCAAGGCCGGTACTGCCGCAGTGATGGGCTGCATGTCGATGGAAAGCGGTCTTAAAGCCTCGGCCGAAAACCCTTCGGATGGCGGCTATGGACTCCTGCAATGGACTTATAGCCGAAAGACAGACCTTTTCAACTGGTGTTATGGCAATGGCTATGACCCCAACACCGTTACGGGACAGGTGATGTTCTTCGTGTATGAGCTCAATAGCACATACAGCAAGGCCGCCAAATACTCATATCCGGTGTACGAAACTCTCACTACAAGCGACAGCCTGGAAGATTGCCTTTCGATGTTCTTCTCCCATATGGAAGCAGGAACCAACGTGATAATCTCTTCCCGCAAAGTCTATGCAGGAGGGCTGACCACGTTAGACCTGTACCGCAAACGCTTAACTGCCGCTTACAAATACTTCATTTGAATTAGGAGGAAATCACAATGAAAACAACCGTTTATCTGTCCCGAAAACTCTTGAACCAGTTAAAGGTAAAAGAAACCGAAAGCAAAGACCTTATGCTAACCCATAACCTACACAACATCATCATCAACGGTAAGCGTGTTGGCTGCTCTGGCCACATTCAGCATCAGCTGACCGAATATGGTCTGATTGCTCCCGATGGCACCTGGTATGCCTGCGAGTTTGGCGAGCACGCTGCCCTGGCTGGCCGCATCATCATGCGCAATCGAGAAGCGTTTGGTCTTTCTGACCATGAAGTTCTCAATATGGCGTATGACTGGAGCGGCAAGGGTCTCGATTTCCTATATAAACGCGGTTGGATTGCCATTCGTAATCCTTCGATGGGCAATACATTCCTCGATATGGATGAGACCAAAACCGCAACAAAAGCTCAAGTAAATACCATTTTTGACTATATTTCTAAATTCAACCGCTATGACATGAATGTTTCCAAGGTCATGGCTGACTAAAAAAGGAGATTTTTATTATGACTTCCAATATGACTATGACCGCTATTTCCATCTGTAATTTTCTGAAACTCATCGTGAAAAGCACGGTTGAGCATTACACCGAGGATTTCAAGCTGGACATAAAGATTTTTAAGCGCTATGCAAAAGAAGCGCAGGAAACTGGAAAGCCCGTATCGATGCTCTGGTTCTGCCGCTCTTGTGGAACGTATCTCTGCCCTGAGGAAGATGCGTACAAGAAAGATACTCCCATGTTCATCACGTTCAAATACTATGATGAGCAGGAAGAGGAAGAAGCCCGGACCATTAAGGCTTTTCTGGTCACTGTGACAGGGATGGAAGGACAAAAGCCAGTTGGCTATATCACTCCCATCAACTATGCGGATGAATGTGACCGCATTCGCCGTTACGCAGTACCTGCCGAAAAGGTCGAGCTTGTCTATGATAAAGGTTCCCTTGTCCAGAACAATGGCAACTATACGATTCTGAAGCATCCCAAGCTTGGTACACTTCAGAAAACGAAATTCTTGGCCGATGACCCTGACGCGCTTGATTATGCGCTGCATATGGCTCGCAATGAGAGAAAGGCAGGGTGACAGCCATGAAAACGATGGTTACATTGACTCACGAAGAAGCCCAAAGCTATTTGGCGTACGCTCTGATTTGCGAAACGGTCAACAACCCCGCCTAAACCGGCTCGCCGGTTATAGACGGGGCTTGCGGGGCA
>OLPZ01000422.1_pt1 | contig 33762 bp, 28 predicted proteins | sample 1672711 | NCBI WGS metagenome assembly OLPZ01 (sample SAMEA3136716, study PRJEB25190) | human gut metagenome
ATGACAAAGTTGCATTTGCTTTTTCAAAATGGATTTGTATATTAGTTAAGACTTTGCAAAATAATTATTAAGTACAAAATGGAGTGGCAAAGAAATGTTTTTATATTTAAATATTATGGTGTTTTACATCTATTTTCAAGTTTGGATTTGTCTTTTTACAGAACCTTTGACAAAAGCATTAAAAGAATGTTTTTGCATTATCTTTGCAAATTTGTTTCCTTTAGCATTATTTTTATATTGCTTTCACGATGAAATTAACCATTTAATGAGTATATTAATATTCGTGTTTGATAAAGGCAGTTCTCCTTTTATTTTATGTTTTATTGTATATTTTGTTGCATATATGATTTTTAAATACGGTTTATATATTATAACCTATTTAGCATTAGAACAAGGCATTAAAAAAATATTTTTATCGATGTGTAGAAAATAATTGAATATATGAAAAAGCAGCTTTGCTTTTTGTTAAGGAGAGATATTACTTATGGGATATAGAATTAAATCACGCTTTATTTATAAGCAAGTAGGACAAAGACTAAAACAGCTGCGAAATCAAAAAGGTGTTTCTCAGAAAGTAGTTGCAGACTATTTGGGAGTCGACAGAAGTACCTATACTAACTACGAATTGGGAACTTCTACAATGACATATGTAACTATACTAATGCTTGCAAGATACTTTTCTGTTGACTTCAATACCTTGCTCTGCTATGACCTTCAAACCCCAAATTAATACAAATAAACGAAAGGGAGTGAAAAAATGAACGATAATTCATCTTTTAACATTTGCTGTGCAGCAGTGCTTGTGACATTAGTGCAAATTGTATTTATTGGATTAAAGCTGCTTAATGTAACTAATTGGAGCTGGTGGTATGTGTTGTCACCTACACTGATTTATGTAGGTTTATGGTTCATAACCGCAATTATAATATTTTTTACTGACGATTAAGTTAGAGAAAAGAAAGAGGTACGGAAAATGAATAAGCTATTCAAGAAATTGCTGATTACAGCAACAGCAATATTGTCGGTCATCTGTTACAGCACATCTGTATTTGCTGCCGGCTTTGATGTGAATAACGATGATAGCGTTAGTGTAAACGATGTAACCTTTTTACAGAGTGAAATATCAGAATTTACAGACAATATGTACTATGACCTGAACAATGACGGCAGAATTGATGTAAACGATGTATCGTTTTTACAAATTGAAATCAGCAATCAGAGCGTAGAAAATAATACACAGATAAGTATATCAACAAAAGAATATTGCAAAAATGTCGGTGATACTTTTACGATTTCTGTTGATACAAATAATGATGTAAATGAGATCACCTTTACATCATCTGACAGTTCTGTTGCTAAAATTATTTCAACGGAAAAAAGTTTGGCAAAAGTAAAAGTGAATAAAGTTGGCAATGCAACTGTTACTATAAAACAATGTAATAAAATAATTACAACAAAAGTAAAAGTTGAAAAAGCAAAATGTATTGATGTTTCTGAATGGAACGGTGATATTAATTTTAGCAAAGTAAAAAACGCAGGCATAACTTGTGTTATTCTCCGAGCAGGCTATGGCAAAGACCCGAACCAAGAAGATAATAAATTCAATGAGTATTATAGACAGGCTAAAGCCGCAGGACTGAATGTAGGTGCGTATTGGTATAGTTACGCTACATCTGTCGATGCGGCAAAAGCAGAAGTAAGAAATTGTATGAAAACCATTCAAGGTAAAGAGTTTGACTTGCCTGTTTTTCTTGATGTTGAAGAATACAGACAGGCTGTTTTGCCACGCAGAACATTGACTGATATTATTTCAACCTTTTGTGACGGAGTAAAGGGTTATGGATTTGATGTTGGAATGTATAGTGCAAAATCAATGCTTGTTGACAGTGCTTATCCTGATGAGTTGTCAAATAAATATCTAATATGGCTTGCAATACCGAATACATCTTACTCTGATTTGCCGTCATATGTTGACATTCATCAGTATTCGTGGAATGGCAAGGTTAATGGTATTCCCGAAAAAGTTGATATGAATTACATATATAATTTAAACTGTTAATTGTAAGGTGATAATAAATGCTTAAAGGATATGATAGCAAAGATATTATTTTTATCGTTGCAGACTCAAAGAACGATTCTGTTTCAAAATTTTCTTTATTGACAAAAGAATATTTTGATAAAAATAAAATTACAAAACCGAATGACCTTACTCTTGGTAATAGCGGTAAGGGAACTGAATTTGTTTTTAGTGAAAACGGAGGAATTAAAAATGAAAATATCAACATCGGAAAAATTAAAAAAGGTGATTTCAGAAATTGAAAACACAAAAGCTGAAATTGAAAAATCAAAAGAGAAAATTAAAAAGCTCAACGCACAAAAAAAGAAGCTTGAGCTGCAAATTGAAAAAGAAAAGCACAACGAGCTGTGCTCGGTTTTGTCGGACTACGGAATTAAATCCGTAAATGATTTTCAGGACTTTTTGGAAAAGTATACATCGGAAGCAAGTGCTGACGAAAATGCAAATGGAGAAAATTGATTATAAATCAATTTTCGGATTGTACAGAAAAAGTTTCTTTTTCTGTTGGTGAGCGTATGCGATTTAGTTTTTATAAAAATAAAAACTATGGGGTTTCAGGGGTATACACCTGACCAGCGATTTGTACGCACAAATCGGATTTTGTGCGTACAAAATCTGTGCTGGCGTATCATCATTTCGTGCCGAAATGATGATACAAAAGCCCTCAGAAAAAGAAAGGCAAAAATCAGGCAAATTTGCAGTTTTGGGAGGACAAAATGAAAAAGGAAGCTAAAAGCTATAGGATATATATAAGAGTGTCAGAAGCCGAAAAAGCGGAAATAGCATATCAGGCTGCACTCAACAATATGTCAATTTCGGAGTACATTCTAAAATGTGTAAGACGAAAGCGAATAGTAGTATGCGAGAATTTTCCCGAACTGCTATATCAATTATCCGCACTTGGCAATAACCTCAATCAGATTGCAGCAATCGCAAACACAAACAAATATATTTCTTCAAATCAAATAGAATCAGCAAAAAATATTCTATCCGACTGTTACGATAAAATGTCTGAATTCGTTTCGTATATCTGTGAGCCAAAATCTGATTCAGAAAATTCTCACAATCAGCTGAGTGAAGAAGTCGTTGAAGAAATCAACAATGCTTTGGCAATTATAAACAGTCGAGTGAATTCAGCAAAGAAGGAAATGTAATTAATGGCAGTGGTTAAAACAATAAACAAAGACCCTAAAAAGCAAATGTCTAATCGAATGACATCAAATGCACACATCTTTAATGCGTTGAACTACATAACTCGAAAAGATAAAACAACTCCTGAACTTACATACTGCAATTTAACAAATTCAAATTTTACAAATTGGGAAACAACAAAATTTTTTCAACAAACAAGAAAAATGTATGATAAGGATAATAAAATTCTTGCACATCATCTTGTACAATCTTTTGCGGTTAATGATAAATTAACACCTGAGCTTGCAAACAAAATAGGCAGAGAGTTAATTCATAAATGTTTCCCTGATATGCAGGTTGTAATGACTACTCACCTTGACGGTAAGTGTTTACATAATCACTTTATTATTAATTCAGTATCACCAATCGACGGACACAAATTTCTTGACAATATGAAAACCGTCAGAATGATTAGACGAGTTTCGGATGAGCTGTGCTACAAGTACGGTTTAAATGTAATTGAAAATCCGCAACAAACGTGCAGACTTGATGATGCTACGTTTCGCAAAGCCATTGAGGGCAAAAGTTGGAAATTTAATCTTGTCAATGATATTGATAAAGCACTTGAAGATTGCAAAACAAAAGAAGAGTTTATAAACTTTTTTGAAAGCAACGATTATGAAATTAAATACGGCAACGCACATATTGTGTTTCACAAAAACGGCGAAGCAAAATCGATAAGAGCCGACACACTTGCAAAACAATTTGGCAATAAATATTGCAAAGCCAATATTGATAAAGCATTAGGTTTGCAAACCGAAAAGAAGAAAAAGAAAACCTACAGAAAAGAAAATGCACAAAAAGTTTTAGAGGAAATGGAACAAGAAGCTAAAAGACAATGGGAGCGTTACGAAAAGCTTTACGCTGATAAAGTTAAAGTAACAAATCATAAGTATTTCGAAAACTTACGCTTTTTTAAAAATCCTTTTGTGTTTACTCTGAAATTAATAAAGCACATATTTACAAATTCTAAAAAATCAGTTCACAAAAATGTAATCAAGCAAAATTTAAAATATACAGTCAGACAAACTACAGATTATACAAAGATGAAAAAAAGAATATCAAATGTACCGTATAAGGAATTAACAGGTACACTTGGTAATACGGCACAAATTAAGTTATACAGCTTCCAGCTTGCTAAACTATTCAATGACGGGATACTGTGTTATGCAAATGTTGATATGACAACAGGTATTGCTATGGTTACGGTAAAAGAACACAATCTTAAAAGAATAGCAAATGTTCTCGGTCTTGAAAATGCTGACTCTATTATTTCACAAGCTGACACCATCAGAAACAAAAAAACATATGCAAGACTTAAAAAATCAGGCAAAGAACTTGAGTATCTGATGGTAAACAAAAAGCAAATTGAAATTTTAAATTTAAAATGTGTTCAGTTTGCAAAATTTCAAAAATCAGAAGATAAGTTCAATATCGTTTTTCTCGAAAATGATAAAGACAGAATATTGAATTTACTATATCCGAATAAATCAACAGAGCCAACTGCACCAACATTTGTGCAGGTCAACGCTCAGATTAACAGAAGATTGAAAAAACAATCAGAAGAAACAGGAGAGAAACTTTGTTACAAGGTTATAAGCTCAAAGCAATATGACCTTATTAAAAACTCAGATATTGATTTTGCTGTGTTTAAAAAAGAAAACGGAACTTACAATCTTGTTTTTCTTGAGAGCGACAGCAACAATATAAATAATATATTATATCCTGGAAAGAAGGTAACCTTGCAATAATAGTTTTGCGAGCTAATTCAATTTGACATTTAAGAAAAGGAGGACTCTATATGCTACCAAACTTATATAAGTGCGATGGACTTTATTACTTAATCAAAAAAAGTTCAAGTTAGGCTTGACTTTTACGCTTTAAAGTAATAAAATGTTAGGAGGATAATGATGTCAATAGAATATGAAAATCAACTTAATAATTATATTCGTATGTTCGAAAATGAACTGAGAAATCTCACTGCAACACCAAATGATTGGCTTAAATTTTTATATTCAGCTTGCCACAATTACAAACTGGATTTTAAAGAACTTGTTTTAGTCAATACAACTTTTCCAAATTCTACAGCAGTGTTACCTAAAAAAGCGTGGGTTGAAAAATTCGGTCGAGTGATTGATAAAAACGCAGTCGCTATTCCGTCGATTGTTTTCAATGGTTCTAATAGTAGATTAAAATTGTATTATGATATTTCTCAAACTATCGAAACAGAAAAATCAAAACCGGTTCCTTTATGGAACTACAATAAAGAAAATGAGCAAAGTATTGTAACCGCACTCAATAAAAAATTTGGATTAAAAGTAAAAAGCTTTGAAACAGCTATTGCGGGTGCAATTAACATTCTCACTAAATCAAATTCCGAAAATAATTATCAAATACTTAAGAATGTATATAGAAAAGCAACAATTTCTAAGTATGATAATGCAAGGAAAATACATTCTGACATAGTTGCAAAAAGTGCAATGGCTGTAATATGCTCTCGCTGTGGTTTTGATATTACTAAAATATTTAATTCCGAAGATTTTAGAGAAGTAACATATTATGATAGCTCACAAGCGGCTGTAGCTTTAGGTAACGCTACTTTTGATACAGCAAAATCTATATTGCAAATTATTTCACATACAATACAGAAAGAAAGGGTGCTTAATAATGGCAAACGAAACAATAACAGCCTATGGTCTGGAGTACGCCAGGGACAAAGAGGGATATTGGAAGCCAACTCTCCAACTTCCAAAACTGGAGTTGAATATGTGGGGAATGGCAAGGAAAGAATATCTGAGAACGAACAATCCAGTAGAATTCGATATGATGCTGATGTCAGGGGAAATCTTTACCCACCTCGAAACAGTTCAAACTCAAGCTCAGGAGAGGTACGAAACATTGATAGAGCAGAAGAGGAAAGCGTTGGGAGTAACAGAGGAACTCAAGGAGAAAGACTGGCTCAAGTGGGTTCAGTTAGCGAACAGCATTCAGGAGGAAGCTCGTCAGGAAGTTCTCGAAGAAATGATTTACATCTAAATGAAGAAAATTTAACAAGCAATACAGAAGCAGAGGTAATTGATAATTCCTCTGCTTTTTCTATTTCTCAGGAGCAAATCAATAAGATTATTACTGAGGGAAGTGGCGTTGTAAACGGAAAATATAGAATATACGAGCAATTTGCGAAAGACGAAACTTTAAAAGATAATGCTCAATTTTTGAAAAATGAGTATGGGATTGGCGGTAAGTCAAGTGCCGCAACTTATAACCATATTGGTGTCGATTGGGATGGAAAAGGGCTGTTATTAGCTAACAAAAACACCGAAAATAAAATATTACTCAAATGGGAAAAAGTCGCTAAGATTATATCCTATCTCATCAAAACCGACGGATACCTAAATTCAGCTGAAAAACAAGGTTACATTGACTATAAGAAAGCAAAAGAACTACCCGCAGAGAAACAAAAAGAAGCCGAAATCCCTGCTGAGGAGTTAGAACTTGCATATTCTGTAGGGAAAAAGTGTTACATCGGAGCTGATGAGTATAAGATTATCGGTATAACCGATAATGCTGTATCATTGTTTGACAGCCGTTATCCTTTGCTCAGTACAGATATGAGCAAAGAAGAGTTTGAAAAAAAGATTACAGAAAATAGGCAGTTTAATGAACATTTATTTGTTAAAAAATTGCTTGATAAAGATTTATTTTTCAATAATTTAGACAAAGAATCGTTTACATACATTTATTACAATCCTGATGCAGATTCAGGCGGTCAGTTTGTTATTACAGAAATACCTTACGAACAAGTTATTGAAGCATCAAAAAAATACCTTGATAACACATCTGAATTTTTTGACTATATTGTTTCAGTAGGAAGACAAACTGCAGTCGATGTTGACAGTGAATTCTTCCGTGATTCACTCGACAAATACAACAGTAACAGCCACTTCGCCGAAGGTCTGACTGATGATGTAAAAAATCAGCTTACAAATATTGCTTTGTCAGGCGATACCAATTTCAAGCAAAAGGATTATTATGACTCTTATTCAGAGATACAATCAGAAAATCCCGATGCGATAATACTGTTCCGTGTGGGTGACTTTTATGAGGTGTTAGGTGATAATGCTCAAGAAGCAGCCGAGGCACTTAATTTAACGCTTATGTCACGAACAATTAACGGAGAAAAGATACCAATGGTCGGATTTCCGTCCTCTTATCTTGAAGATAACGAAAACTTGCTTGTTGAAATCGGTTATAAAATATTGACCGTTGAGCCGGAGGATATAGCGGAAAGAGCAAGCTTGCATAACAAAGCACAGGAAGTTGCAAAGCGAAATAATTTGCCTTTTTCCGATAAATTCAGTATGGGTTTCGAAGATGATTTCGATACGGCAGTTTATGACGGAAGTATGTCAGCTGATGATTATGAAAAATTACAGCAAGCTGACATCGAACCAAAAGCCGACCGTCCGACAATCACTTGCGACTGGAGCGAACATCCTGCGTTTGAAGATGGCAAGACTTATTCGGTAGCAGATTTTGACAGAATTATGAAGTCTGCCGATGATGAATGGGTCAGACTCAGACAGTATGAGCAAGACACATATGGCAATGATATGGACGCAATATATCAAGCCTATGAAGACGGAGAAATTGACAGTGTTCATCAAGGCTATGCAAAGACAAAGTTTATTATCAATATGCCCGACGGAACTCGATACACAGAAAGACAAGACATTGGCGACGGTGACGGCGGTGTTATTGACTTTTTAAGGCAGTATGATAACTATAAAAATCTTGTGCCAATACTTGAACAGGAAAGAGATAACGAACCATCACTCTTAGCTCCTGTTTATGGGGAAGAATTTGTAAAAGAAGTGGAAGAGCAATCGGACAATTTGTCCGCTCAGCAAAAGCGAGAAGATATTATTTTTTCTTCTGATGGTAAAAACTATGTAATCACAGATGATAATTTTGCCGATGGCACAAAAAGTGAGCGTTATGCCAATAATATTAACGCAATAAAAACGCTTAAGGAAATTGAAAGCAGCAACAGACAGGCTACACCAGCAGAACAAGAAATACTTGCAAAGTATGTAGGTTGGGGAGGTCTTGACAGCTACTTCAAAGCTGAAAACAACGCACAACTAAAAGCTCTACTAAACGATGATGAGTATAAAGCTGCATTAGCAAGCACACTTACATCATTCTATACACCTCCTGCAGTTATCCGAGCAGTGTATAATGCACTTAATAACTTAGGATTTAAAACAGGCAATATCCTTGAGCCAAGCTGCGGTGTCGGCAACTTTATGGGGTTATGCCCGACCAATATGTCAGACAGCAAATTCTACGGAGTAGAGCTTGATGATATATCCGGCAGAATTGCAAGTAAGCTGTATCCGCAGGCTAATATTGCGGTGCAAGGCTTTGAAACAACCAATCTTCCCGATAATTTTTTTGACGCTGCAGTCGGTAATGTTCCGTTTGCTCAGCTTAAAGTGCTTGATAAAAAGTACGATAAATATAATTTTCTTATTCACGATTACTTTTTTGCAAAGACATTGGATAAGGTAAGACCGGGCGGCATAATTGCTTTTATTACTTCTAAGGGTACAATGGACAAAAAGTCCTCTAAAGTAAGAAAATACATAGCACAGAGAGCGGAACTTCTCGGAGCAATCAGACTTCCAAATGATACTTTTTCAAAGACCGCCGGAACGGAGGTTACTTCCGATATTCTGATACTGAAAAAGCGTGAGAGAATGATTGACATTGAGCCTGATTGGGTACATCTTGGCAAAGATGATAACGGTATTACAATTAACAGCTACTTTGTCGAACACCCGGAAATGATACTCGGCGAAATGCAAGAAGTTTCAGGACCGTTCGGAGCAAAAGCAGAGTGCATTGCTTATGAAAATGCAAATCTTGAGGACTTGCTGAATGAAGCTGTATCTAATATTGACGGAGAGTATAAAGCACAGGCAATTGAAAAGCTCTTTGAAGATACGGAAGATGATGAGGACGCAGACTTAATTCCTGCTACTCCTGATGTTAAAAATTTCTCTTATACAGTTGTTGACGGTGATATATATTATCGTCAAAACAGCATTATGGAGAAACAGAAGCCTAATAAAACCGCCGAAAAAAGAATAAAAGCTCTTGTTAAAGTAAGAGAGGCTCTTCGAGAAGTTCTTAATAATCAACTTGAGGATATGCCTGATGAGGTTATTGCAAACTCTCAGCGAAAGCTCAATATTATCTATGATAAGTTCGTCAATGAGTACGGTTATATTAATTCAAAAGCAAATATGAAGGCTTTCGAAAAAGATAACTCAATCAATTTGCTTGCATCACTCGAAAAATTTGACAGTGAAAAGAATTATAAAGGCAAATCGGATATTTTTAGCAAGCGAACAATTCAACCGCATAAAGCTGTTGATAAAGTCGATACAGCATCTGACGCACTTGCGGTATCAATTTCAGAAAAAGCAAAGATTGACTTGGAATATATGAGTCAACTCTACGGCAAATCTGTTGATGATATTATTGATGAGCTTAAGGGGGTAATATTTAATGTACCCGGAACGGACGTTTATCAAACTGCTGATGAGTATCTGTCAGGCAATGTAAGAGAAAAACTCAGAACAGCTTTATCATATAGTTACGATAAGCCGGAGCAATATGACAGCAATATAACCGCACTTAAAGCTGTTCAGCCCGTTGACTTAACTGCAACTGAGATTGATGTTCGTTTAGGTGCAACTTGGTTGCCTGTTGATGTGGTAAGGGACTTTATGTATGAAACTATAGGAACTCCCCGATACATAAGGGATTCGATAGATGTTTCGTATTCTGAATATAATTCCGAGTGGAGAATATCACATAAGAGCTTCGATAAATCTGTAAATGCAGTCAGCACATATGGTACTAAGAGAATCAATGCTTACAAAATACTTGAAGATACACTCAATTTAAGAGATGTAAAAATATTTGATAATGTTTTTGAGGACGGCAAGGAAAAAAGAATACTGAACAAGGAGGAAACAGCCATTGCTCAGAGTAAGCAGGAGCTTATAAAGAGTCGCTTTGCAAGTTGGATTTTTTCAGACAGAGATAGACGAGAAAGACTTTGCCGTCTTTACAACGAAAAATTTAACTCTGTTCGTCCTCGTGAGTATGACGGCAGTCACCTCATTTTTGATGGAATGAACAGTGAAATACAGTTAAGAGAACATCAGAGAAACGCAGTAGCTCACGCAATATACGGCGGAAATACATTACTCGCACATACCGTCGGAGCCGGAAAGACCTTTGAAATGGTCGCTATCGCAATGGAGAGTAAGCGTTTAGGTTTATGCAATAAGTCGCTGTTTGTTGTACCAAATCATATTACTGAGCAAATGGGTATTGAATTTATGCAGCTCTATCCTGCCGCTAATATCTTGGTTGCGACAAAGAAAGACTTTGAAACAGCGAACAGAAAGAAATTCTGCAGCCGTATAGCAACGGGAGATTACGATGCAGTTATCATTGGTCATTCGCAATTTGAAAAGATACCGATGAGCATTGAAAGGCAGCGTCAGATTATCGAAACGCAGATTGATGATGTTATTGAAAGCATTGCGTTTGCACAAGACAACAACGCTGAAAACTTTACAATAAAACAGCTCGAAAAAACAAAAAAGAATTTGGAAAACAAACTACAAAAGCTCAACGACCAATCAAGGAAAGATGATGTTGTTACCTTTGAGGAGCTTGGTGTAGACAGATTGTTCGTTGACGAAGCACACTACTACAAAAACTTGTTCCTTTACACTAAAATGCGAAATGTAGCAGGTGTAAGTCAGACCGAAGCACAGAAGTCAAGCGACCTCTTTATGAAGTGCCGTTATCTTGATGAGATTACAGACGGTAAAGGTATTATATTTGCAACAGGTACTCCTATAAGCAATTCAATGACAGAGTTATACACAATGCAGAGGTATTTGCAGTACAACAAACTTGTTGATTTAGGATTGAGTAATTTTGATGCGTGGGCTTCTACCTTTGGTGAAACGGTAACAGCACTCGAACTCTCCCCGGAAGGCAATGGGTACAGAGCCAAGACAAGATTTGCTAAATTCTTTAATTTGCCTGAACTGATGAGTACCTTTAGGGAAATTGCAGACATTAAAACCGCTGATGTTTTAGATTTAGATGTTCCTGAAGTAGAACGACATAATGTTCTTACCAAACCATCAGAGCAACAAAAAGATATTCTCGCCGGACTTGCAGAAAGAGCGGAAAATGTTCGTAGTAGTGCTGTTGACCCTTCGACAGATAATATGCTCAAGATTACTAATGACGGCAGAAAACTTGCACTTGACCAGCGCCTTATCAATCCTATGCTGCCTGATTTTGAGGGAAGTAAATTGAATGCTTGTGCGGATAATATTTTTTCTCTGTGGGATAAAACAAAAGAAGATAGACTTGCACAGATGGTTTTCTGTGACATATCTACTCCCAACGGCGCAGGAAAATTTAATGTATATGACGATTTAAAAGAAAAACTCATAGCAAAAGGTGTTCCCGAAAACGAAATTGCATTTATTCACGATGCTAAGACTAATCAGCAGAAGCAAGATATTTTCAGTCAAGTAAGAAGTGGCAAAATAAGGGTTATTATCGGCTCTACCAGTAAAATGGGAGCGGGTACTAACTGTCAGGATAAACTTATAGCCTTACATCACCTCGATTGCCCTTGGCGTCCTGCAGATTTACAGCAGCGTGAAGGCAGAATTATAAGACAGGGCAATAAAAATTCTTTGGTACATATCTATAGCTATGTAACTGAAAATACTTTTGATGCGTATTTGTATCAGCTTGTTGAAAACAAGCAAAAGTTTATAAGTCAGATAATGACGAGTAAATCACCTGTTCGTTCTGCAGAAGATGTTGATGAGCAGGCTCTATCCTACTCTGAAATCAAGGCTCTTGCAAGTGGTAATCCGCTGATAAAAGAGAAGATGGATTTAGATGTTCAGGTGTCAAAGCTCAAAATTTTAAAAGCAAACTTTTTAACTGTAAAGTACGAACTTGAGGATAAAATTGCTAAACAATTCCCTTATAAGATTGCTGAGGCTAAATACAAAGTCGAAAAGATAGAAAAAGACATAGCTCTTGCTCAAAGTCATATTACCGATGATTTTGAACTTAAAATTAAAGGCATTACTTATAATGACAAAAAAGAAGCAGGACAACAACTGCTTCTTGCTTGTGATAAAAGCATTGGCTCTGATAAAGTCAGAATTGGTGAATATAAAGGCTTTATTCTCGACCTAAGATTTGACTCTTACCATAGTAATAAATATATTTTAACGCTTAATGGCTCTGCTCATTATGATGTTGAATTAGGTCAGGATATTTTCGGCAATTTGACGAGAATTGATAATGTACTTAAGTCCTTGCCCGGTGAGCTTGAAAAAGCAAAAAATGAACTTTCAAAGGTTGAGAGCGACTGTGATTCAGCAAAAGAAGCTGTCAATACCACTTTTGACAAAGAAGAAGAGCTTAATACGAAACTTGCTCGACTTAAAGAACTTAACGCTATTCTTGAAATGGACAATTCGTCCAATAAAGCAAATAAGAAACAAGATATAGTAGAGAGTAGTGATGATGAGTATCACTATGCCAAGGTCAACGAAAAGCAAAAAGACATTCTTTTTTCTGAGGGTTACAAAGATTTTGCACCCTCGGATGACGGAGGAAAATTTATCGTAAAATATCCTGCTGCTGACAAAGTCAAAGTGCAACAGTTGCTCAACAATAATGCTATTAAATTATAACGAAAGGTCGGTAAATATGAATACAACAGTAAAAAACGAGGTAATGTTACCGGAATTTGTAAGTCAGCTTATCAGAATTGCTAAATCTGAGGGTATGAACAATGACAGTAACGACATAGAGAAGTTTGGCAAATATGTTGCAGAACTTCAGACTCAAATTATTGCTTTAGAAAAGCAAATTGAAGCTATGAATAAAAGTCTTGAAAACCTGCAAGACGAAAAGATTAAAGACGCTCAGGAAACAATGATTAATGAGAGCAAAAATAAAGTTTCAAATTTAAAATTATATGGAAAAAAATGCAGCAGCACATTGAAATCACTTCTTATGACATTCAGACTGAAAGGTAGTAATGCTTTCAAAACAGCTTTGAAGGCAACAAAATTTGATTCGCTTGTAAAAGAAGGTGCAAAACTCTATCATTCAGCTTCGGAAACATTCAAAACAAGTGCGGAACGAACTAAGTTGCTTTCTAAAGAATTGGGCGGAGTAAGACATTCCGCCGCAAATGTGGTAGCAGTGCTTGCTGGCAAAGATATAACCGAAGCTCCAAAGCACCTTGATAATGATAAAGGCTTGCTTCATCTCATTGAAAAAGGTTTTACAGGATTATCGCAGAAATGTGATAAACTTGGCTCTCGTGCGGACAATTTGTCTGATGAAATCGGTTACAGGTATATGAAAATTTCAGCAGAACAAAAGGACATTCTTTCTTCTGAGGGATACAAAGAGTTTTCGCAGTCTGATGATGGAAATTATATTATTAAGTATCCGGCAGAAGAAAAAAACAATATTATTAAAATTGTAAATAATCAGAATAATACAATGAAAAATGTGAGGTAATTGATATGACAAACAAAAAAGTAATTTATCAGGATATACCGATTGAAAATGCTCGTAAATCTGTTGGAACAATTGAAAAGCTCCGTAACCGAGATACTGACGGTGACGGAAGATGCGATTTTGTTGATAATAATTACAATAAACCTTCTGATGTTTACTTGAAACTTAGCGAAGAAGAGTATCAACGCTTGTTGCAAACAAAGCGTGACGAATATATCAGCAATACACGCAAGTCCGGTGATCACTACATAGTTAAATGTAGTGAAGCTAACAAAGATGAAGTCGTAAGGTTAATCAGAACTGTAAAACATTCAATGCCAATGACATAAGAGGTGAACATAATGAGTGATAACTTTACCGTTCAGCCACCGAATACGCTGTCGCAAGTTATAATAACTCCTCTTCAGCAACCACGAAGAGGAACGGTTGCTCTTGCTAATGTGACTGTTGATGATACTATCACTATTAACAGCATTGCTCTCAAAGAAAGCAAATATGGCGGTCTGTATGTAAAAATGCCTGCAAAGCTAACTAAAGACGGTACATACATTGACGTTGCACATCCGTTTAACAGCAAGGTCAGGCAGACGCTTAATGATAAGCTGATTGATATGTACGAAACAGGTCAATTTACTTATATTGACAATGCTACAAGCAACAAGAAATATTCACCGCAAGTAAGAATTGTAAATTGCTCTAAATATAGTAAGGGAAATACCTTTCTTGCTCGTGCGGATTTAGTAGTATCTTCTTTTGTGGTGCATAATGTAAAACTTAGGCATACAGACAATGGTAATTTAACAATCAGTATGCCGGCTTACTTATCTTCTACCGGTGAATACCGCTCAATTGTAGTGCCAAAGAGCAAAAATTCTTATCAGTTGCTTAATAAGGCATACATCAATGAGTACAACACTGAGTATATGTACAAAAGAGCAACTGATGATAATATTAAGCGGTTAAAAAAAGCCGGTGTAGAGTTTCAGCTTGCAAAGTCAGCAACTGACAATCTCATTAAATTTAAAGCTACTGATGCCAATAAGGTAATGTCAGTTATAAATCAGGCAACAGTTTCAGCACCAAAAATCATAGGATAAATTTTTAAAGAGGGAGTATTGATTGCTCCCTCTTTTGTTGTTTAAGGAGATGGTCATATTGTCACAACCAAGTCAAAATATCTTGCGTAATCGTAAGAAAAGCAAAAAACCTATGATTATTATGCTAAGCATTATGTTTGTTATCTTTTTTCTGTTGGTGTCATTAGGTATTTATTCTGTCCTTAATTATAGTTATGAAAACAATATAACTATACAGGATATGAAAAATTTTCAGTTACTGACAGCTATCATCAATATGTTTTCATTTGATTTCTCTTTGCCATTTGGAATTGAGATAATTAAGCAAATTTTAAAGATACATTTTTCATTATGGTGGATGTATCTTATAGTTGCCGCATTAATATGGATAATGTTTTTATCAGCAGACAGAAATGATTTCAAGGGAATGGAACACGGTTCTGCCAAATGGGCAGATGATGAACTGATAGAAGAATTTTCAAATCCCGAAAATGCAATACCTGTTGCAAAAGATTTCTATGTACCGATTGACGGCTCTAAAACAGCTAATCTTAATGAAATAATGATAGGCGGTTCCGGTGCAGGTAAGACCTTCAGAGGTATTAAGCCACACATTATGCAAATGCTTGGAAGCTATGTAGTAACAGACCCAAAAGGTGAGCTGTATCGTGACTTATCCCGTATGCTCATTGCTAATGGCTACAAGGTCAGAGTGCTTAACCTCAAAGATTTGCATTACAGCAATTCTTACAATCCTTTTGTATATCTTAAATCCGAGCAAGATGTTTTTTCGTTGTCTGATTTATTTATGAAAAATACGAAAGGGGAAGGTGAAAAAGATGATTTCTGGAGTGGTGACGCCCAAAAAATTCTTTCAATGCTTATGCTTTACCTTTTCAAGGACGATACGGAAATAAAATCGTTCGGCAGAGTTGTTCGTTTAGTTAATAGTGTTTCATACTCTGATAATCAAATTGATATGTCTTGTGAACTTGCAAGATGTATGAACAAGCACGCTGCAAAATATCCCAATGATTTTGGCACAATCAGCTGGACAGGATTTCAAGGCTTGCCACAGGAAACTATGGCTTCGGTTCTTGAAGTATTATCCAACAGACTTACACTGTTTGCTACAACTGACTTGGACGCAATCACATCAACTGATGAGATGGACTTTGATATGGTCGGTGTCGAAAAAACTGTAATATTCCTTATTTTACCCGCAGCAAGAAACACATACAAGGCAATCTCAAATATCTTTTACACTCAGTTATTTGAAAGGCTTATGTATATAGCCGATACGAAGTACAACGGCTGTTTACCATTGCTTGTAAGCTGTGAAATGGACGAATTTGCAAATATAGGTGAAGTACCGTCCTTCAATGAAATTCTTTCTGTTGTAAGAAGCTACAACATAAGAATATGTATTGTGCTGCAAGGTCTTGCACAGCTTAAGGCTATCTACGAAAAAACATACGAAGCTATCATCGGTAACTGTGATATTTTTACTTTGCTTGGCTCAAAGGATAAGGATACACTCGAATATGTATCCGCTAAGCTTGATAAAATTACCGTTCGTGGTGATAGCAGAAGTTATAATCGAGGAATGTCAAATGGTGGCGGTGGGCAGGATACTGAAGCTTACATTGAAAGACCTCTGCTCTATCCTAACGAAATCAAAAAAGCTATTAAGCCTAAAGGAAAGACCCGAAAGTATGGCGGAAGCTGCATAGTTTTCGTTGGATATGAAGACCCTGTTTATCTACCAAAATTTGACACTCCATCTCACCCACGCTTTGCCGAATGTGGCTCAAAATACAAGGAATATGTACATAATTGTACAGATGTTTCTGTTGTATATATGCCAATATGGACGCAACGATTAATTGAATATCATAAAATGTATGATAAGCATAATACACAATCTAAAGAAGAACTAAAAGCATATGAAGAAGAAGTCGAAATACAGAAAGAGCAGGAGCAAGCAGAGCTTGAAGCTGAATTTGAACGCAATAATGTTCAGATTGAACTTCCTGCGAATGAAGAACCGTCAGAAGAAGAATATGAGGAATACTGCGAAAGTGTTGACAACGGAGAGTTACCTCCTGTGCAGGATTTTTCAGATGAGCCTTATGAGGACGATTTTATGTTTGACATAAGTCCTGTAGTTGAAAAAATAAAGGAGATGCAACAAGTAAATGAATAGTGTTGAAGATACTGCTCAGACAATGTTTGCTACACAAACTGTTAAAGGCGTAGTGCAACAAGCAACATCAATCATTATTAATAAAGCGATTTACGGAAACAACGGAAAAAATCATAATGTTGTAACCGAAACAGCACAACAATCCGTGCAACAGAAAAGCAATAATGTAAATGAATTGTCAAGCAATATTAAGCTAACAGGGCAATTCACTGATATTGCTTATGCTGACACAGACAAAATCACTGAAAAAGCTATATCTGAACTGTGTAAGGATGACGAAAAGCTCTTAAATAATGTAATGGATACATACAACAACGCTGTTAACGACGGCTTGCTCAAGCGTGAGTGGTCGAAAGCCGAGAGTGATGTAATCTATACTCTTACCGACAAAGGCAAAGAGCTGGTCAATTCAGAGGATTTTAAAAAGCAGCTCGAAAAAAACATCAAGAATACATTGTACAACGAAAACTTTAAAAATACAGCCGTGGTAGAATTTACCGGAACTAAAGATGATGTAAATGTATTTAGGTATGTAGATACACTCAATATCAAATCCTTTGATAATAACCCCGTTATGAAAAAAATGTTTGATATGCTTAAAAAGTATGAGTTTATTAGCGTAGATGAGAACGGCAATGCAAAGCCGACTGATAAACTTAATACCTATTTTGCCCAGCAGGACAGAAAAGGTATTAAGACAAATCTCAAAATTACAAAAGTTACACCTGATAATATGCAGCAAGCGGCAGATAAAATACAAAAAGCGAAACAAGCAGCACAAGCGACAAAAAAGAATGCCGAAGTAGCTACTAAGGCTGCTAAAACAACGGTAAATGCGGCTGCTAAGACGGGAGCGGCAACTGCTACAGCCGGGGTTTCTATTGCTGTTGACATTAGTAAAAAAGGTTTTGAGTTACTAAAAAAATCAAGCAACAGTTTTAGTACACAAAATCACATAAATAAGTCATAAAAGAGAGTTTTAATGCTCTCTTTTTTATTTTATAAAAGCGGACAATTTGTCCGCTTAATTTTTTAGAAAGGGGTTTTCAAAAATGAAAATCAATGTTAAGAAAGCAGGAAAAAATATTATTAAAGCATATGCAACGGTAGCTGTTATTGCTAATACAATTGCTTTAAATGTTTCGGCGTCCGCACTTCCTGAGGGTATGCCTGATAATGTTGATACAAGCAGTTATGATGCAATTGTAAGTATTGTATTTTGGGCAGCCGGTATTATTATTGCTTCAGCCTCTATGGTTCCCGGATTTCACGCAATGAGCGAAGGTAAAGCTAATGAAGATAAGAGAGGATTTAACTCCGGTCTTACAGCTGTAATTGTCGGTGCTGTTTGTAGTATCGCGTGTGTTGCTGTGCGATATATCTTTTTCTGATTTTCAAAAAAATTGTGGCTGTACATTTATGTATGGCCACAATGGAGGTGCATTTTTGATTGAAAAAACGTATTAATAAAAAAACAAATCGTAAAATAATCGGTATAGTTTTTATCGTTATTACATTGTTATCAATATCTTCCATTTCGGCTTTTGCGGTATCAACTTCCTGGGGACTTGTTCTTGATAGAGTTGATACAAGCTATTTTCATTCGTTTGTAGATAAAAGTGATTGGTCAGAAGTCAGAAAAAGATGTTATAACAATGCTTATGATTTATCGTCTAAGTTCAATGGTTATTTGGTAAATACCAATCCCGAACAGAATATTGTTAATCAACTTAATTATATTCGTGCGAACGGTGACCAAGTATTAGCAGCGAACTATGGCTCGGAATGGAATAATTTATATTCAGAAATAAGCAATTTAATAGATGATGTGGATCAAATTTGTGGTGGAGGTAGTAATATTCCTGTTGTAAATGGTAAAGAAGTTACAACTGAAGTATATCAAAATATGATTAGTAACATCACGGATAAATACAATGAACTTTATCAATTAACTACTAAAATTTATTCATCTTATACATCAGCAAAATTTACTGCTTCCGATACTGTTGAAATTCTTGGAAAAAACGGATATGAGATATTTACAACTTTGTGGAATGAACTCGGTGTGCTGATTAAAGCAATCGGTACAGGTTCTACATCTACATCATATTTATTCGGTGTTTCCTGGACTTCGGATAATATTAAAGATATAGCTAATACGGTAAGTCCTATTATTAAGGCTTTTGCATATGGTTTGGCTGGTGTGCTATTTGGTATAAATGTATCTCGTTCGGCTTTACAGTTTGAGTTAATGGAAGCTAAAGGGCTTTTTAAAATATTTGCAAGAGTCTTGCTTATTAAAGTCTGGATAGACTTATCTATAAACATATGTATATATGTCTTAGCAATAGTTAATAGTTTAACTTCTCAAGTTATAAATACATTTACATACAGTCAGACTATTTTTGATGCATATAATGCGAGCAGCAATCAATCTGTGGTCGATAACGATGCTTTTGGAGGAATAGGAGCTATTATTAATCTTATTACTTCTTTTTCACACAGTTTGCCTGAACTAATACTTGAAGGTGCTGTTATATTCTGCATACTTAGCGTTGTTATTAAACTTATTGCGAGAGGATTTGAAATAACAGCATTAGTTACTATTTCGCCATTATTCTTTTCTACTTTAATTGGAGAAGAAACAAGACCCTATTTTAAAAAATTTATGGCAGCGTTTTTATCTACTTGTTGTTATTTGCTTTTTGTAGCAGCAGTATATGCTGTCGGCACTGTATGGATAAGTGATAGCCTTACATCTGCTTCAACTGCACAGGGCGTATTATCTTGGTTCGGTAAAAATTTTGCAACAGCTTTAATTCTTATAGCTTGTTGTCATATTGTTAGAAAGCCACCAAAAGTTTTGACAGATTTAGTTTCAGTGTAGTGGGAGGTTAATATGAGAAAAGTACAGATGACGAAGCAACAAACTATCAGACCTTATGAAAAAATGTTTGGATTGACAATTAAGCAAATTATAGGAATAGTTATAGGTGGAGTGACGGTAATAGCTACACTTGTTATACTGTTATTCGTTTTAAAATTACCGACGGAATTAGTTATGGCATTGATTTTTGTAGAAGTAGTTTCTACAATTCTTATAAGTATAGTAAGAGTGAACGGTATGAGCCTTATCAAACATTTTATTGTGTGTATGAAAGGTCCTGTTTACAGACCTTACCAAAGCAAAGGAGCTAAATACTATGAAGAAAACGACGAGTAAAATATATGTTGAACAGGAAAAAGAAAACCCGCAGAGAAAAAAGTCACAGTCTAAAAAAGTAAAGAAAACCGCTCAGGATACTATTCCTTTTGACGAGATTTATGATAATGGCATTTTTCGTATAGGTGATACATATTCCCTGATTTTTTATATTCCAAACATTGATTATAAGGTGTTTAAAGATAATGAGCGTAACGGCATATACAAAAGGTATCAAAAACTTCTTAACTGTTTGCCGTCTGAGGTTAAATATCAAGAATTTATTGTTAATACAGACATTGACATTAATAATTATGTAGATGCTTTAGTTCCGCAATACAATGGTGTTTGTACTCAAGAAATATATGATAGCTTTGTTGAGAAGCAAAAAGCTATCATCGCAGAAGCCGAGAACAGCTCTTGTGAACAGCAAATATATGGTGCTCTTTCATTTAAGCCTGTTGTGAAAATGGATAGTATCAATGTACTTTTTAAGCATTATAATGAAATTGCAGCTCAGTTTGCTGAGATTAATATCAAGACTGAACTTCTCCCGCCTGAGAAAAGTTTTGAAATCATTCATCGCATTTACCACTTTTCTAATCCTGAACAGTTTTTACTCCCTACATCTTTTTTCAATGTAGATGTAAATCTTAAAGATTATATTGCACCGTCATCATTTAAGTTTGCTTCCAAATACAATGAAGTCGGCTTAGATTATTCTTGTGTGATGTTCGCAAAAAGGTTTTCAAGAACTTGTGATGATGAGTTTGTTATGGACTTGCTTGACAATTCTTCTAAAATCATTGTCAGTAAGCATTTTTCAAGACTTGAAAAGGACACGAGTCTTGATATTCTCAAGGAACAGATGAATGACCTACAAGGTAGAATTGACCGTAGACTTGAGATAAATTATAAGCGTAGTGGTGCAAGTGGTGGTAGTAGTTTCATTCCTTGGTCTTTGCAGAGGAGAAAAAAAGAGCTTGAAGCTCTTGAGGAAAAATTATCATCTACAGACTGTGATTTGTTTGAATTTGCTATGTATATCTATGTTGCAGCTAACAGCCTTAAAGAACTCAATGACCTAAGAGATTATATTAAGCAAACAGCTCGCAGACATCAGGTTACACTTGATGTACTGACAGGCGCTACAATTCAAGAAAAAGGTTTGCAGTGTATATTGCCATTTGCTCAGCCGGCTTTGTCCGATGATAAAACTTTGCTGGGGCAACCGTTTTACTTCGCTACTGATGAGGTAGCGAATCTCATTCCTTTTACTTATCAAAACAATATTATCCAGTCGGGAATATGCTACGGCATTAATCAGATTACGCATATGCCGATTATTATAGACAGAAGTGAGGGACTTAACGCTAACGGCTTTGTCGTCGGCACTTCGGGTGCAGGTAAATCAATGGCAGGCAAGTTGGAGTTTCTGAACGGAGCATTGAAGTATCCTGATGATGTATTTATTTTTCTTGACCCTGAGAGGGAATATATGGCAGCAATGACTAAGAATAATGCTTTTGACGCACAGGTGATTACTGTTTCGCCAAACACAAATACGCATATAAACTTATTTGATACTGATATAACATATACAGACGAGGGTCAATCCGCCGTCGCTCTCAAGACAGACTTTATAATGACATTTTGCGAATGTGTAAAAGGCTCTGGGCTTACTGCAAACGAAAAAACTGTACTTGACAGATGTGTAAACTTAGTGTATCAAGATTTCTTGGCTAATGATGGTGACAAAAAATATTTGCCTACGCTCGTAGATTTCTACAACATTTTGCTTGCCCAGACCGAAAAGGAAGCAAAGGATATGGCACTTAAACTTGAACTGTATGTTAAAGGTAACTTCAGCACATTTGCTCATCATACCAATGTTGACCTTAACAAGAGAATTATTATCTATGATGTACAAGAAATGGGCAAGCAGCTCTCTGACATTGGCTCTCTTGTAATTCTTGAAAGTATTTGGCAAAAGGTTATTGAAAACCGAAAACGAGGTATTCGTACTTGGTTTACTACGGATGAGTTTTCTATGTTCTTCCGAGATACAAACGGTGTGTTTAGAACAGGCGATTTCTTCGAAAACGTGTATAAAAGAATTCGTAAGTATGGAGGTGTAGCGTCAGGTTACACACAAAATATGTCAGAAGTTATGGAAAGCCCGCAGGCAACAAAAATGCTACAAAACAGCAATTTTTGCATTATGTTGGCTCAGAATGAAACAGACTTAGATAAGATTAAGAGTATGTTCAAATTATCAGAAAAACAGGCGGCTTATCTTGATATTGATGAGCCCGGCAAAGGTCTGATTAAGAACGGTAAGCAGATAATCCCATTTGATAATCAGATTAATAAAAATTCAGCTGTGTACAAGTTGTTCTCAACCAAAATGGCTGACCAAAAGAAAGAGTGATGATACAATGAATGTATTAATTGTAGCCGACAGGGTCAACGGCAAAGCATATACGGATATTATTAATAAGCTGAAAAATACTAAAACCATAGGTGTAATTAATACAGTATCTCAAACATTAGTTACAGAAATTGGAACTCGCTATACACCTAATGCAATAATTATTGATACGGCAGTAGATTATAATAATCTTTTGCCGCAGATAACCGAACAGATAGGCAATACATACAACTACATCAAAATAGTAGTATTGGCAGAAGCAGACGAGAGCAGAATATTCCCGTCTGCTTCTGTAATTAAAGGTGCAATATCAAGTGCTAAGCTCGCTCAGATACTTGAATCAACAGGGGATAATGTTGTGACCGGCATTGACAATGAGAGCAAAGAAGTTCCAAAGCCTGTAGAAAAAGCACCTAAGAAAACACCGACTCGAAAGCCGAAAAAAATTAAGAACAAGAAAAAGAGGAAAGACTTTAAATTTAATCCGCTATTGTTAATTCCTTTTGTAGCTGTTGTGGTATTGATTGTTGTTGCACTGTGTGTCAAATCCTGTAATAAAGCAACGGATAAACCATCAGCAGAAACAACATCAAGTATTAAAGAAGTTGTTACTACTACAGCTAATCAAACTCAACCTGTATCAATCCAAAGTGTAACCATTCCTGCACAGGCAACAGTGTCCGTTGCAACTGTTGCAGCCGACAATACTCAACCTGCAACTGCTGCCATTGCTACCGTAAGCAATAGCCATCAGAACGACACAAAAGAAGAAAGTCGTTTCAAGAGCGAGAGTAGAAATAATAATAATCAAAGCAACAACAATCACAACTCAAATGATAATCAGAATAACAACGGTGGAAACAACTCAGGTTCTCATAGTTATGTTACAGTAAGCAAGCCCGAATATAATTACTCAAGCAATCAGAGTAAGGATATAGAGGTAAGTGGTATATCACTTAATTATCTTTCAAAAACTTTAACAGCGGGTGAAAGTATAAACTTATCTGCTAATATAACTCCCTCAAATGCAACAAATAAGTCAGTCAGCTGGATCACATCAAATTCTAATGTAGCTACAGTAAATAATGGCTATGTAGTTTCCCATTCTGCGGGTACAGCTTATATAACTGCAACTGCCGGTAATCATTCTGCAACTTGCACTGTTGTAGTCAAAGAAAAGGAAACTCAAGACAGTGTATACATAACACCGGCTGAAAAGTATTGTAATATTAATGAAGTGATCACCTTTACTCTTATTAATGCAAATAACTGTTCATTCAATATTAGCAACCCAAGTGCAGTTCAAATAATAGGCGGAGGAACAAATAGAATACAAATTAAAGCAAAATCAAGAACAACGGTTACTATTACGGCAACCAATAACAGCACAGGCAGAGAATATACAGCAAAATTAATTATCGAATAAGGAGATATAAATTCTATGGTAATTTGCTATACAACCAAGGAAAACATTAATCATTACACAACCGATTTTGATAACATTGACAGATTCACCGAGGAGCACCCATATGCGACGATATGGTATGCGTTCAACGAAAAAGATGATGTTTCTTCATCTAATGTTGAAAGAGAAAAGTGTCCTATTTGTGGCAATGCCATATTAAAAGGGCAGAATAATTACTACTGCTCACAGTATAAAAATGGATGTCAATTCTCTTTGCCGTTCTTGATTTGTGGTAAAAAATTGACTGCAACTCAACTTATTATGTTGCTCAGGCAACACAGAACAAAAACTATAAGCGGATTCAAAAGTAAGACCGGTAAACCTTTCAGTGCGGTTCTGCGTTATGATACCAAAACAGCAAAGTTGCATTTTGAATTTCCTAATGCGAAGTAAGTCAAAAAGTCTGTTGAAAAAACAACAGGCTTTTTTAATTGCTCTGATATAGAACAACTAAAAAAGCCTATTGTATTAATGAAACGAGGTGAATTAATGAACAGAAATCTTTTTAAAATGCCTAACGATATTTTTGGAGGTAAGCTCTCTGCCGGAGAAATCAAAGTTCTTGCAGCTCTCTATTCGCTACGCTCTAAATCGATATACAGAGGTCAGAAGTATGTCAAGGTAAATCAAGCCACAATTGCCCGCATTTGCGGCTTTTCTTCTGCACGAACAGTTTCATCGGCTATTGCCAAACTTTCCTTATACGGCTATATTCGAGCTATTAGACGCTATTATGCCGATTACCATAAGCTGGACGCATATGTATATACCCTGCCGGTTATGAGAAAAAACTATTTCTTTGTTGACCGTAAAATATTTAAGCATAAACTTACATCAGCTCAGTTTAGAATGTATTTATTCTTCTGCAAGGCTGCGAATCCATCTAATAAGCGTTGTTGGAACAGCTTTAATGATATTGCCAACGCTTTAGGAATTAAGCGTACAGTTGTAGTTAAGACTGTAAAGGAGCTTATTTCAATGAAGCTCATAAGAAAGTATAGAATTAAAAAAAGTGACGGCAGCTTTTCTGATAATCATTACAAGGTTATTCCTTTGCAATATACCTATAAATTTAGGAGAAAAAGGAAAAGACCTTGCCGCTCACTACTTCGACAAGGTCTAAATATATGCTATAAATTAGCATATGCATCTTCACTTACAAGTGTAAAACAAACGGTTGCATTTGTCAAGAGGAAAAGTAGGAAAAATTTATTTTTTGTAACAAGGGGTAGTCCATTTTTTTGCAGTACATATGATAGTACCCACTTTTATACCAACAGAAAAAAGAATAGAATTAGATTATACTTAAAGTATAGATGTAATTTAACCTTATATCACTTAAAAAATCCGTTCAAATGCAATGACTCGCACAGCAAGCGCAAAAAATGAACTTGTATTGCGTTTTTCTTATTCTGCTGGTTATCTTGCAAATATGCTGATTGTCTGATATAATGTTCAAGTAAGGAAACGGTGGCGGCTGTTTCAGCTCCCTTGCGAAAGGGGGTGAGTATCTTAATGACTGATGTAATTTTATTACTCACATTTGCTATTGCTTTGACAGTAGTAAATGAAATCATAAAGAACATAAGAAAGAAATAACCGCCCTGTACTGCGAATACAAGGCGGTTGTCATTTAATATAACCATTTTGTAAGCGAAACAGCTAAAACCGTTTCTTTACACTATTATATTATCACAATCAAAAATTTATGTCAACAGTCGCAGAGCTTTTCTGTGGCTGTTTTTTGTTAGTGGACAAATTGTCCGCTTTGGAGGTAGTTAGTTTTGAGTATAATTATAATTTCAATATTCTACATTTATTATCTGATTGCGGTTAATTATTACCGACGAGAGCTGCATTTCAGATTTATTGCGTACAACAAAATGCAAGGAAAAGATAAAGCACCGATTTCAATTAAGAAGTTGGTGCTTTTTTCTGCAATTATTGTTGCCATAATTACGGTTGTCGGCTTATGTGTTGGAAACAACACACTTATTTTAATAAACACATTACCTGTCATAGCACTGACTTTTCATTTACATTTAATGCGTAAAAGAATTGCCGAAGCTGACAGAAATAATAACAAGGAGGACTAATTATGAAGGTTATAAAAAGCCGTGACGGTCAGGAATATTACAATTTCACAAGGGAGGAAAAAGAGCAGGCAAAACAGATGTCCACGCTCGAATACTTGGAAAGAACATATGGATACCATTTTACGAAAGCAGGCACTATGATGCGTTGCAAGGAACACGATAGCTTTATTGTGCGTGCTGACGGACGAGGTTGGTATTGGAACAGCAGAGGATTTGGTGGTTCTGATGTTATAGAATTTATGATGAAAGTGGAAAACAAGTCATACGAAGAAGCCCTGATGACACTTTTTAATGTGAACAAAAGTAATTCCGTTGCAGTACCGCAATACAAAAAAGCGGAGCAGCTTCCTCCGGAAGAACTAAAAAAAGATTTGCAAATGCCGGTAGCTGTACAAGGTAAGTACAAACGAGTATTTGCTTATTTAACGAAAACTCGCTGCATAGCTCCTGAAATAGTCAATGAGCTTATGCACAAAAAGTATTTATACGAGGATGTAATGCACAACTGTGTGTTTGTCGGTTACGGAACAAATAAACTGCCGGCATATGCTACTGTGCGTGGCACTTTAACAGAAGTGCAGTACAGAAAAGACTCTCCCGGTTCAGATAAGAGTATATCATTTTCTGTTATGGGAAAGGACAATACAACGGTAGATGTATTTGAATCGCCTATTGATTTGCTTTCACACGCAACAATGTGCAATATCGAAACAGGTAATCCGCAAGAATGGCTTAACGCTACACGCTTAAGTCTTGCCGGTGTATCTGACAGAGCATTAGAAACTTTTTTGCAAAATCATCCGACAGTCAGACATATAAACTTACGATTAGATAATGACCTCGCAGGCCGAAAAGCTTGTGAGGTCATTTCCGAAAAATACAAAAATCAAGGTTATCGTGTTGATACAATCCTGCCACGCACAAAAGACTACAACGAAGATTTGTGCAGATATGCTGAACTACACAATATGCCGGACTTGCCTTTACAGCTACCAACAGAAAAAGAAAATCGGGCAGCTTATACTTACTTAACGGAGAAGCTCGGTATAGCACCCGAAATTGTTACTACGCTGATTAACAAGAATTATATTTGCTCAGATGCAGAGAATATTTCTTTTGTTGGTCATAATCGAGGTAGATCACCTGTTTATTCTTATAGCGTAAGCATTAACGATAATTCCGTTAGTGTATCGGGGTCAACAAAAAATAGCTTCTACTTAAAAGGTTACGATAAAAGTAAAGTTATTGTATATAAATCTCCGATTGACTTATTGGCTGACGCAACTATGAGCAACCTTACTTTTCGCAGTAAGCGTGAGTGGCTCAATTCAACAAGATTATCTCTTGGCGGAACTGATGATACAGCTTTGCAGAATTTTCTTGCCGAAAATCCTGATGTTAATCAAATATGTTTTCAGCTGGGGGGAGAGGAAATTGACATTGAAACGAGCAGACATTTTTTGCAGAAGTATAATGAAAAAGGATACTCTTGCACCGGTTTTCAATCTGTCGGTCAGAGCATAGTTGAAGAATTAGCTACAATGAAACAATATAAAACTTGTACAATGAGTAATACAATATAATCTAAAAGTATAATAACCGCCCTACATTAACATAGGGCGGTTATTATTAATTTAATAAAGGCAAAATTTCTCTATATATGGTTTTATAAAAATACAAAAGCTCATCTATAACAATTTTTTTATATTTATCTATAATACTTGTTATATCCTCTGTATTTCCAATATCTTTTCTTTTTCTTAAATCAGCTATTTCTTCTGGTATTTCAGTAAGTCTTACAGCCCATTCTTCATAATCGGGATAAACACTAATAATTTCGTTATAAGAATAGTCCTTTAAAACTTCAGAGATTTTATATCTAAATGTAACACTCAAAAAATCAACGGTATCAAAAAAAGCTCTGTATTCATGTCCTAAAGCTTTATCTAAATTGATTTTTATATATTCATCATTATCTTTTTCATCGAGTGATTCATTGCTTAATAATTTATCATATGCTCTAATAATATGTTCCAGAGCATCTCTCATTTCTTTAATTGGTTGAATAAACATTTTAAGATTTTCAGAATATTCCTCTGACAATAAATACAACTCTTTTGTGCATTTGTGTATCTCGATTATATTATTCCATAAACCTATATATTCTTTTTCTTCAGGAATAATCATTAATAATCCCTCCTTAATTAGCCTTTTTGGGGTATAACTGTGTTGATGCGCATCTTTTCGATATTCTCGTCAGTTTCAATCATTGCTTGATTCAAACGCACGCTACCTCTGACCAAGTTTTTTGTTTCTTTTAATACATCAATACTATTTGTATCTATTACATTGTTGCATGGAAAGTCATAGTCATTAAATTCATAATTGTTGTCTTCATTTTCTTTTTTTAAGTAAACAAATTTAAAAATTATATAAGTAATTACCGTAACAAAAGCAAGAAGTAGTATAGTTATTAGAATTGAGATAATCATTTTTTGATTCTCCTATATTTATTGTTTTATTATTATGTTATTATTATGTTATTATTATGTTATTGTTATTTTGATTTTTTGATTTTGATTTTTTGATTTTTTTTATACAGAAATAAAGCTGTCCTAAAGACATACGTACCAAAAAGTATAGACAAAATTATAATAGTAATTATATGATATATTTTGCAAAAGTATACATTAGTTTCCAAGCTTTTTTCATAAGTAAGCATCAAAAAATAAACTCCAAGAAAAGCTGAAAAAAATATTGATGGTACAATAATTAATAGACCCGCTACAGCTCGTTTATCTGTAAAATATTGTATTTTTGAATTTTGTTTTAATATTATTTCATTAGCAATATATGAAAGTATTGTTACGCCCAAAGACATAACAGAAATTAAGGTTACATTAAAAATACCCTTATATAATGCATAAACACTTTGTGAAATTAGTAAAGAAATAGATATCATCAAGAGTATAACAGGCGCAAAAGAATAATTTTCTAAAAATTTATATTCTTTTACATATTTAGATTGTGGTTTAGATCGTGGCATTCATTAAAACAACTCCCTGTGAAATATAATCACATAAATATTTTACTATTCATTTTATCAACAAAAAATCAATTTGTCAATTAAAACAAAATTGTTTTAATAAATAATTTTAATAATTTTTAAAACCACAATCTTATTATAGCAATACATAATAGAAAATTCAATAATTATGATGTGATTTTACCTGTAAATTTTTCCCAATATTCTTATATAGCTTAATGTAAATTTTTAATTTTATACTTTTAGTTTTGAATTTTGAAAGTAGTAGGGCAGTGTGTTAAAATTCAATAAATTTCGTATAATAAAGCAACACGCAGGTATTCGTTTGATGACCTGCGTGTTGTTTTATTTCCATAAAATAGATGATGTGACCATAGCAAATCCGGCTGCATTTACCATCTTGTTATCGTAAAGCTGCCGATTAATTCTGTTTAGAGCTTCCATCTGATTTCTGAATTGCATATCCTGTCTATATTCTGTTTCGTATAGATTTATAGCTTCCTTTATTGTATCAGCTCTGCGGTTTAAAATATACTGTATGATGTAGTGACCTAAATGCCAATAACATACCGGTAAAAGATCATATGACGCTAATTCTCTCGATATACTATTTATGCTTCTTTCTGTTTTTGTAATATCCAATATAACATCCGGCATTATTTTTTTATATGTCTTATAAGTATTAACATCGGTTATTCTTGAAATTACAGAAACTACTAACAGTATGAATATTGTCAAAAAAGCAATTCCACAAGTCATATTGCTAACTGTATGCAAAAGTTGATAAAGAGAACTTGAATAATGTACCGTTTCAATCTTTAAATTATTTTTCATCAGAATAAATATAATTACGATTGCAAAAAGAGTTATTATTTTCCAACCAAAATAAATTATAGGTTTATGTTTATCAACTTTTTCTTTAGCTTCAGAGTATTTATTGGCAGTATATTTTAAATCATTAAGTTTGTTTAATAAATTACTTCTGGTTAAACACAATTGCGAATATCGGCAAAGCATATTATGGTCAAGCATTTTATATCTCCTTTTTACATTTTATTCCTAAATAATATTATAATAAAAGGTGGACAATTTGTCCACCCACAACAAAAATGTTTATATTAAAAATTTATTAAAAAAATAAAAAGTAAACAAAACTGTTTACTTATACAAAAATATTATAATAAAATATACTTTAAACATTGACATTACAGGGAATATATGGTATAATAATCTATGTAAAAAGGACATAAAAGTCCATAGACACCAAAATATCTCAGAAATATTTTGGTGTCCCGCTAACAGAGTATTGGAAGTACCCAGTTGCGTTATGGCTTATTTATAGTGTATTATAACACAAAATAAGCAAACTGTCAACTTCTACTTGCCTGCTCTGACAACGGTCGGACGCAGGTCTTTTTTATACTCAAAACTAAATAAATCAAAACTTCGAACATCAGTACACCTATTGTTCTCAGAGTTACGCCGTGACCATATGCACTTTTGAATGTTGCGAAACATTCTTGCGAGAAGCGAGCCAATATTGTCGGTACCATTATTGCTACAATGTTGCCTAGAACAATGTTAAATAAAAGGGTGAAAGGGAGATAATGTTCCCTGTTCAATACTTGGCTGTGCAAATACCGTATGCTCATAACCGGACAATTTGTCCGCTTACAACATATAGTATGCAAAACTCATAAATCGCAGCATTGCGTGAGCCACACACGATTACTAAGTGATTAGCATAATCTAAGACCAAAGGAAAGATGTTTGATGTTTTCAGTTCTAATTAATTTACAAAAATTATACAGCAAAGTGATTTAAGTAGCTTTGCGGCTATTTAAATCACTTTACTTAATTTGGTTGCGGGAGCCGGATTTGAACCGACGACCTTCGGGTTATGAGCCCGACGAGCTACCGAGCTGCTCTATCCCGCGATATTTATTGCCTGTATCTTTACAGCTATATTATAATACACCTTGTTATCAGATTTGTCAAGCCTTTTTATAATATATTTTAAAAAAATCAAAAATATATTTGCAAGCCGTAAATGTTTTGTAATATCGGCAATATTATTCGGGCTTTTTGTTGTTTAGTTTTACTTTGATTATTGCATTTTTTGTATGATATTGGTATAATAAAAATACAGCTCATTTGCTGAAAAGGGAGGAATTTTTTATGTGTCAGAAAAAACCGTATTACATCACGACACCGATTTACTATCCGTCAGGCAATCCGCATATCGGACATTGCTATACAACTGTTGCTTGCGACTCTATCGCTCGTTACAGACGAATGCAGGGCTATGATGTAATGTTTCTTACGGGTACTGACGAGCATGGTCTTAAAATTGAGCAGAAAGCTGCCGAAAAGGGTGTGACTCCCAAGGAATATGTTGACGAAGTAGTTAAAACCTTCAAGAGCCTTTGGAACTTTATGAATGTTGACTATGACAGATATATAAGAACCACCGATGATTACCACATCAAGACTGTTCAGAAGATTTTTAAAGAACTTTACGATAAGGGATACATTTATAAGGGCGAGTATTCGGGTAAATACTGCACACCTTGTGAGAGCTTTTGGACTGAAAGCCAGCTTGTTGACGGCAAATGTCCGGAGTGCGGCAGAGAGGTTACTGAGGCAAAGGAAGAGGCATATTTCTTTAAAATGTCGCCTTTTGCCGACAGAATTGAAAAATTACTTACGGAAACAGACTATTTACAGCCGAAAACCCGTGCGACAGAGCTTGTAAACAACTTTATCAAGCCGGGTCTTGAGGACCTTTGTGTGTCGAGAACTACTTTTAAGTGGGGTATTCCTGTAACTTTTGACGATAAGCATGTTATATATGTGTGGATTGACGCACTTTCAAACTATATTTCTGCGCTTGGTTTTTATAACGACGCTTATAATGATTTTGATAAATTCTGGCCTGCCGATGTGCATATGGTTGCAAAGGATATTATGCGTTTCCACGCTATCATTTGGCCTGCAATGCTTATGGCTCTCGATTTGCCGCTTCCAAAGCACCTTGCGGTTCACGGTTGGATTACTTTTAACGGTCAGAAGATGAGTAAATCACTCGGCAATGTTGTAGACCCGTTTGTACTTGGCAAGAGATACGGCGCAGACGCTATCCGTTATCACATTCTTCGTGAAATGGCACTTGGCGCAGACAGCTCGTTCTCTAACGAAATTATGATAAACCGTATTAACTCCGACCTTGCAAACGGCTTTGGCAACCTTGTGTCAAGAACCGTTGCAATGGTTGAAAAATATTTTGGCGGCACACTTCCTACAGAGCGTGAAGGCGGAGAATTTGACGATGACCTCATCGCAACCGCTACCGCACTTAAGTCGAGCGTTGATGACTTTATTGATAAAACCCAGCTTAACAATGCGCTCGCCGAGATTTTCAAGGTAGTTTCCCGTGCTAACAAGTACATTGACGAAACAGCACCGTGGGTGATTGCAAAGGACGAAACAAAGAAAGCAAGACTTGCAACTGTTCTTTACAATTTGCTTGAAACTATCAGAATCACAGCCACACTTCTCTCTGCATTTATGCCGACTACAATGCCAAAGGCACTTGAGCAGATTGGCGCTTGTGAAAAGTGTGCTACTTATGAAAATGCCGATAAATTCGGTGTTCTTCCGCTTGATGTGACAGTCAAGAAAGGTGAGGCTCTGTTCCCGAGAATTGATGTTGAGAAAGAAATCGAAGAACTCAACGCAATTATCAAGAATAACGAAAAGGTTGACGAAAAGACAGAGAAACTCAAAGAAGAAATTGAGGGCGTTGCTCAAATCGGTATTGACGATTTCTGCAAGGTTGACCTCAGAGTTGCCGAAATTAAGGCTTGCGAGCCGATTAAAAAGGCTAAAAAGCTTTTGAAACTCACAATTTTTGACGGTGTAAAAGAGAGAACCGTTGCTTCGGGTATCGCAAAATTCTATACACCTGACGACCTTATCGGAAGAAAGATTATTCTTGTATCAAACCTCAAGCCTGCAAAGCTCTGCGGTGTTGAAAGCTGCGGAATGATTCTTGCCGCAACTTGCGGAGAAGAAATAAAGGTAATCTTTGTAGACGATATGGAACCCGGCTCAAAAATCAGCTGATTTGTTTTAAATTAAAATTGTTGCCCGATTACGGATTTTCCGTAGTCGGGCATTTTTGTGCATTTATATTCTAATGTTGGGGGTAATATTAACAAATTATGGTTTAGCAAATTGATTTGCCAATCAATTATAAAAGTTTGGTCGACCTTTTCAAAGGTCGTGGGTGTGGGCAAAGCCCA
>OLPZ01000433.1_pt1 | contig 33320 bp, 34 predicted proteins | sample 1672711 | NCBI WGS metagenome assembly OLPZ01 (sample SAMEA3136716, study PRJEB25190) | human gut metagenome
TTTAGACATAGTAAAAACCCCCGAAATCCGTGTCCGAATTTCGGGGGTCACTACACTCACATTGAGCAGCGGCTATTTTCATTAGACCTAGGCTTCTTTCATCATTTGTTCAATTTGATCCCGGGAAACAGAATCATGGTAGTCTTCTGTCAGATCCTCCAAAGTTTTGGAATCTGATACACCATAGCTTCGGTTACGACGAATGATCTTCTTAATTGCATTCACTGTTGCACTTAAAATTCCTTTTTCTTCACCGTATTCACGCTCTTCAGCTAGCTTAGTCTCATAGTCCATAATAGTATCCCTCCAAATTGGATCTGCGTTCATTTCTGTGATTTTCTGTCGAATTTTTTCAATAATTCTAGCCCCAATTAAGTTCATCATACTTTGCTTGAATGAAATCTCTAAACAAAGGTAAGGTAAAACCGACCTTTCCCCTAATTATTGGCTTAATTAGATCATATTTAATTAATTTTGCACGATAGCTATTAACATACTGCTTACTTTTTTGCATAGTCCTAATAATTGAACTAATACTATTATCTTGCGCCATAGCGTACAAAAATTGAAAATCCACATCCGTTAATTCATGAGCAATTACATCATACGCTTGGTTGAAAAGTACATCACGGAATCTAAGTTTAGTATATTCCAAAGCTTTTTCAAACGTCATCTTTTGACTCAAATTTTCATACATCAAATCTCCGATCAATTGAAATGCATAAGCATAGCCTTTTGACATATCTGCCAAAATTTCTGCTTGCTTAGCTGTTATGTCTAATACATCCATGTAAGTTCTGGCAATTGACGACGCAAATAGTTTAGAGACGTGAAACCTATCCGCCCGAACCAAGAAGGTTAAATTATGTGTGCCTGATAGTTCCGCCACTTCACTTAATAGTCCGGTCATAATCACTGAAACTTGATAGTTATTTAGGCTCCAGTCGTTGAATTCCTCAGCCAATTTTTGAATTGTGGGTGTATTTGACACTTCATCAATACAAAATGCAACACGAATCCCCACTTTGTTCAAAGCTTTAAGAATCTTGTTAATTTCTACTTTATAATATATTTCATCATGCTTTTCATTTGCTTCAGTGAAATCTACTGATACAAAAGGAACTTTAATAGAAATTGATGGCGTCCATTTTTTGATTTTATCTAGCATAGGCACTAGCTTGATATACATCATTCGAAAAAGATCATCAGAATTGTGCAAAGTGACTACCATAGTATCTTTATATTTTTTTAGTTCTTTACCCACTTTGTTCATAAAAACTGTTTTTCCTGAACCTCGTACCCCTGTAATAAAGAGAGAATAAGTTGGATGTTTCTTGAGACGATGGGCTCTTTGAGCAAATTTAACTGCATCATCATTAAAATCAAGATATAGCTCTGGGATCCCGCCAAATTCAGCATCAAAAGGATTTTCATTATACATATTTTTCCTCATTTTACTTCATTTTACTTTTTACATTTATATTTTACTTCATTTTACTCCATTTTACTAATCAAAACTGACTTCTATACTTTTGCATCTCTCAACCACTTCTATTTGCTTTTATTTGTAGAAGTCTGTAAAATTATTATTGACTTTGTATCTATTTATTTATAAATAAAGGGGTAACAACTTTGACTGAAGAAGAAAAGAACGCTCAAGCTCAAGCTGATAAAGAAAATGAAGAAAACGACGACTTTAAAGTCGTAATGCCAGAAGCTAACAAGACTACTATGCCACAGGAAGAATTCAAAGAACAACCTGATTACTTAAAGGTCTTCGCTAACTTCTACATCGCTGAATTCGATGAAGACAATCTTGAAGTTATCAACCTTTACGATGAAAATCACAACATGGTTGATATCAATCGCTATGTTTTAAACAACATCCACTTCCCACGCAAGAAGTTGGTTGATCATGTGTTACAATACCACGACTACAACTTTAAGGACTTGCTTAAGACCATGGAAGAAAAGACTGGTGTTAAGCCAGAAGAAATGCTTACTTATGAAGCATGGGAAAAATGGGACGAAGACCAACGTACTAAGATTCCTTCATCACTTTCATAATTTATATCAAAAAGGCTCCCTGTATGGGAGCTTTTTTACTGCATATTTTTTATTATAATGCACTAACTTTATCATCACCAAATTCTAGATTCAATTTCTGACAAATCTCACTTGCATTGTCCAGCGAAATAGACGAAAATAGGTACAACAAGGGAAAATGTCATCGTGGCATTTTCTTTTTTTATTAAAACTACAATTTTGTTGTGGGAGATAACGAGATGATGAATAATAAAGCTAAACGCATGAGCGCGGCTGGCTTACTGATCGCCATCGGTATTGTTTACGGCGATATCGGTACTAGTCCGCTTTATGTTATGAAATCAATTGTCGAAGGCAATGGCGGCATTGGTAATGTAAATCGTGACTTTATCATTGGATCAATTTCATTGGTTCTTTGGACTGTAACGTTATTAACTACCTTACAAACCGTAATCATTGCCCTCAAGGCAACTAACCACGGAGAAGGTGGGATTTTTGCCTTATACACATTGGTTAGAAAACGAGCTAAATGGTTAGTTCTACCAGCGCTAATTGGTGGAGCCGCTATTTTGGCCGATGGTACTTTAACTCCAGCAGTTACAGTTACAACTGCGATTGAAGGACTGAAAGGACTGAACTTTGGCGGCAATGTACCCGTTTCTACTCAATACATGGTTATTGCCATCACTGTAGTCATTCTGCTAGTTCTGTTTTCTATCCAAAAAATGGGAACTAGTATCATTGGTAAAGCCTTCGGCCCAATCATGTTCCTTTGGTTCACTTTTTTGGGCGTAATGGGTGTAATGAACATGGCTGGTGACTGGTCAATCTTGCAAGCAATCAATCCCATCTACGCTATTAGGTTATTAGTTAGTCCATATAACAAGGCAGGTCTCTTTATTTTAGGATCAATCTTCCTGGCTACTACTGGTGCTGAGGCCCTATATTCAGATGTTGGTCACGTTGGTAAAAGCAATATTATTGGTTCTTGGCCATTTGTTTTTGTTTGCTTGTCACTCAACTACTTTGGTCAAGGCGTTTGGATTTTGAACAACCCAACTTACCGTCCTGCAGACGGCGGTGTGCTCAATCCATTCTTTGAAATGATCCCAGCTAACATCAGATTGTTTGCCATCATTTTGGCTACTATTGCTGCTGTTATTGCTTCTCAGGCCCTAATTACCGGTTCATTCACTTTAGTTGCAGAAGCTTCAGGCTTGAAGTTCTTGCCAAGAATGAACATCAACTACCCATCTAACGAAAAAGGACAAATTTATATTCCTTCCATTAACAAGGGTATCTGTGTTGCTACTATCGCAATCGTCTTATACTTCCAAACTTCAGCTCACATGGAAGCAGCTTATGGTCTGTCCATTACAATTTCAATGTTAATGACTACCATCCTGCTTTATGAATGGTTAGTAATGAAGAAAGTCAACACTGTTTGGAACTGGATCTTCTTGATCTTCTTCGGTGTCCTTGACATCATGTTTATGATTTCAAGTTTGACTAAATTTACTCATGGTGGTTACGTTTCACTCTTCATCGCTGGTGCTATCGGCTTCGTAATGTATGTTTGGTATTACGGCAACAAGGTTCGTGACAAGCGTGAAGCTCGCAATGCTTACGTTCGCTTAGATGAATATACCGACATGTTAACGAACTTAAGTCACGATGAAAATTACCCAACTTATGCTACCAACTTGGTTTACATGGCCAACGTTAAGTACAATAAGTTCATCAAACGTGAAATCCTGTACTCAATTTTGGATAAAAGACCTAAACGAGCAAAGGCTTACTGGTTTGTCACTGTCAATGTTACTAACGAGCCATTTACCGCTGAATATGCTGTTAACACTTACGGTACTAAGAACGTGATTAGCATTCAGCTTTATCTTGGATTCAAGAAGCAGACCAGTGTGAACGTCTACATTCGTCAGATTGTTCACGACTTGATTGCTGACGGAACGATCAAGGCACAACCACAGGAATACACCACTACCCCAGGACGGGACGTTGGTGACTTTGCCTTCGTAATTGTTCAAGACGTAATTAGTCCGCAAACGCAATTAGTAGGATATGAAAAATGGTTAGTCGAAGCTCGTGTTCGTTTGCAGAACCTTTCTTCCAATCCTGCTTCCTGGTTCGGATTGGAATACGCTGACACAATCATCGAGCGGATTCCATTAATCCTTGGTCGACCAAATCCATCCTATATTAAACGGATTAAACCAAAAGATTATTCCAACGCTAAAACAAAATAACCATCAAAAAAAGACTCCGAACAGGAGCCTTTTTTAGTGCAAAAAATTTATTAATGGGTAATAAGTTATAAAGGGCTGCAGTGTAGTAGCAGCACTGTAGTCATTCTTATTATAGGAGCTTATATGTAATTTAGCTAATTTTTCATACTCGATATTAAGAAAAGTTACTTACCAAATTACTACTCTCTTTTCAGGAGCAAGCCACATACCATCATTTTCAGTCACATCAAAAGCCTTATAGAATTCTTCTTGGCATTGTGATTGAACGTTGGCACGCTCTGGACCGGGTGCATGAACATCAATAGATACTTGTGTCTTGATTGACTCTGGCAATTGTTTAGTTGCCCAAACGCGAGCAAAGTTTTCAAACAACTCTTGCATTGCCTTCTTATCAGCACCTTCACCCTTATTAGCTTCAACAGCAGCAGTTAAACCACCTTGGTCGGCAATATTTTCAGACACGATTTGCTTACCGTTCAAGGTTACAGGGCCATATTCAATACCATCAAACAAGTCGATTTCAGCTTGCGTTCTCTTCTTGAATTCAGCAAAATCTTCATCAGTCCACCAATTCTTCATGTTACCAAACTCATCGAATTGAGCACCGTTATTGTCAAAGGCATGTGATACTTCGTGTGCAATAACAACGCCGATTCCACCATAATTAGTAGCACGACTTTGTTTCAAGTCATAGAATGGTTTTTGCAAAATTGCAGCTGGGAAAGTTAAATCATTTCTTTGTGGGTCGTAACATGCATTAACCATATCACCTGGCATCAACCATACCGTACGGTCAACATCTTGGTACAATTTCTCAAGATTGTACTTAATTTGTTCCCGACCAAATTGCACTTCATTTTCATAAAGGCTAGCAGTTGGATCAACTTGTAAACGGTCATAGATTTCTTCAATCTTGTCTGGATAACCGATCTTCAAGATCAAAGCGCGCAACTTAACGATTGCCTTATCCTTAGTTGCTTGAGAAAGCCATGAATTTTCACGAATTCTCTTTTCATAAACATCAAGCATCTTGTGAATCATATCAGTCACGTCTGCTTTAGCTTCTGCGCCAAAGTAAGTTTGACCATAGTAGACACCTACTACTTCGCCGAAGTCACCATTAGTAATATGATATGCCTGCTTAACGCCACTTGAAAGCTCAGGTTGGCCTGACAAAGCTTGACTAAATGGAAAGGCAGCTTCACGGAAATCTTGTGACAAGCTGTAAGCTACGCCATTAATAAACTTAACCAGCATCCAAGCCTTAATTTCAGCAAAGTTTTCTTCATTCAACAATTCTTCCGCGTGATCTAAGTAACGTGGTTCAGTTGAAATTACCCGTTCTGGCTTCTTGGTAAATAATCCGCCCAAGAAGTAATCCATCTTGAAGGAATCGAATTTTGCTTCAAAGTCAGTCAATGAAACTGGATTATAAGTTGCTGGATAATCAGCCCATTCTTCAGTTGACTTAACTACCTTAGCAATCTTAGCGTCATACTTAATTGCCAAGCCAGCGTAATCTTCTGCGTCCTTTTCATCAAGTCCGGCCATTGTTAACAACTTAATAGATTGCTTTTTCAAAACATCCAATAACTTCTCAGCAGCTGGAGTCTTGTAAGTAGTCGTATCTGGCAAGAAAGTACTTGGACCACCAAAATTCAATGAGTGAATCTTAGTATTCTTCATATCTGCTTCAACACTGAAAGCAAATGGAACGGCAAAACCATTCTTGTAAAAATCTGCTGCCTTCAAGTTAAAGTCAGCGAAGTTGCGCAAGTCTAAAATTTCGTGCAAATCTGCCTGAATAGGTGCGGCACCATCCGCATTTCGCTTGTCAAAGTTTTTAGCAACCTTGTAAAGCTCAACTGCCTTCTTGAAGTTAGGCACAGTAGGCAGTTCCTTCTTACCAGCAGCAAAATCTGCAAAATCTTGCATCAAGTTCTTTTCAATATTAAGATCGATCCCATCAAATGAACTGGTTCTTGAACGATCAGATGGAATTTTAGCCTTTTCCAACCATTCTGAGTTAACAGCCAAATATAAATTATCTTGTAGACGCGCTGAAGTATTAGCCTTAGTAATGTCACCAGCACCGCCGCGTACGTTAAAATACATTAAATTACCTCCCTAGTGGAAAAATTTTTTTATATAAAAACATGATAGCATTATAAAAAAATTAACGCTATCATATTGTTTTTATTTTACAAATAATTTTAGTTTTTTCTGTAGTTTCGCATGCATTGGAATAAGCATGACTAAAAGCAAAAAGATACCAATTGCAGCAACAGCAAAGAATTGAATATAGCCGAAATCTTCAATGATTAAACCACCAAATAACGGCCCTAGAGCTCGACCAATTGACGATGCAGACAAGGTTAAGCCTTGATACTTGCCCTTGCTAGAATCGGGCGACAGATCATTTACATAAGTTGGTATCGACGGCATTGCGGTTGCTTCACCTAAAGTTAAGATAACCATGGATAAGGCAAAGTGTGCAAAATCTTTGGCAAAAATCAAAGTAACAAAAGAAATTGCAAACATCAAAGTGCCAAATAAAATTTGTCTAAATAAGCTCTTAAAGATTGTAAAACGACTTAAGATAGCTTGCACGATGACAATAATTCCGGCATTGATGGTCCATAACAAACTATACAGATGAAAAGGAATGCCCAAAGAAACCATGTAGACAGACAAGTTTGATTCCCAGTTCATGTACATCAACCAAATTACAGCAATCGTAACAAAAAAGCCAATTGACATAATCAGATTGTATTTAGGCATCGGCTCAAAGGCCTGCTTCTTTGATTCGCCCTTGTTAGCCAAACGCTCCTTGTGGAACTGAATCATTGGCCGATAATTAATAATTGCATTAACGCAAACGCCAACGAATAAAAGACCAGCAATGACAAATAATAAAGTCACTGAATAATCATAAAGATAACCTACTGCTAATGTCCCACAAACGACCCCAACATTTTGAGCAAAGTAGATCATATTGAAGACATAACGACCTGGCTTAGATTTAATACTAGTAGCAATCGAGTTAATCAATGCTCCATTCCAGCCACCCAAAAAGCCAGTTAAAGTCATCCAGAGCCAATATAACGGCCAACTATGATTCAAAGCCATGCCAAATAAGACAGCCGCATCTAAAGCAGCCCCCACAATCAGCAAGACATATGGATCCATATGGTCATAGCACCAGCCTGAAATAAATGACCCAATCATATTTGCAACACAGTTGAACAGCAAAACGACACCCACTAAAGCTAGTGAAACGCCAAGATGGTCGTGCAGGTAAACTGAAGTCAATGGCCAAATGAAGCTGGAACCCAGCCACGTTAGTAATTGGCCTAGAAGAAGCCAATGCAATTTGATTTCATCAGCTGGTTGTTTTCCATGTGCTGTGCGCATTTTCTCTCTTCCCTTCTTTTTAATCATTCTCTCAATCTAGTCTAGCAAGAATTGTGATTTTTTGCACGAGGGCAAAAGAAAAAGCTGCATCCCTTACTAGAACACAGCCCAACAAGTTAAATTTTTTTCTTTTCTTCAGTCCAGCTTCTAATTTCCGTCACATCTTGTGCTACCTCAAGACAACCCAGATACTTTCCATTTTTATCACGTACTGCATAATAGCGTAGGTATAAGCAGCGCTTCATCTTGTGTGGAGTAAAGTGAAACTCATACTTGTCAACTTCACCTGAATGAAATTGCGCAAAAATCTTTTTAATTAACGGTCTACTTTTAGCAGTGTGACACGAGAATACGTCATTGCCAATAGCATTGCGCGAGTGCGGATAAATCTCAGCACCGCCGCCAAAATAAGCTACCTTATCGTGTTCATCAATAAAGGTCAATGCAAATGGCAACATATCCAAAATTGCATTTAACTGCTCTAAGTTTAACCTTCCTTCTTCAAAATTAATGAGGAAGGATGAAAGATTGCTAACAGAAATAGGCCCTGCTTCTTTTTTAGCTTCCTTTGGCTTCCAATTCATTGGCTTGCGAATCAGGGTATAGCCAATCTGACTCTCTTCGCGTTTAACGTTGTACCAATCATCTTGATCAGCTACCTCGTCAATCATCGGAATCATAATGCTCTCCTCTTTAAAGATCATCTCAAGCACTTCATGACTCGCCTTTTTAATTGCCTCAGCCAACTGACCTTTATCTGGATGCTCCTCACCAGCAATCTTGCTTGCATCCCCAATTAAATCGCGAATATCATCATCAACGCCCCACATCACTTCGGGCGGAGCTGTAATGCCATATTTATTCATTAATGGAAAAAGCGAGGTCTCCTTACGTCGGTAATGCTTATCGATTGTTGCCAAATCACTCAATTCTTTTCTGATTTTATCCAGTGTATCTTGACCTGCTTGATACTTTTTCAAATCTGGCAAGAGTGCGTCATTAACCAATGATTTCAGTACCATATTTTCCAGCTTAATCGTATGCACCGGGTGCCCCGGAGTAGCAAAATCAGGATTTACCGCATTCTCCTTGATATTACCCTTAAAGACATCGGCATGCACATTACACAGGTATTGAATCTCTGCTGGGTTTAACCCCTGCTTGATTAATTCGCGCTCTGCCGCTGTAATTTCGGCCACATCAACCTGATCGAATTCTTCTTGAAACATCTTCTTTGCGGTCGCAAAATCGCCGCCGTTTTGAATATAATGCAAAATTTTCAGGATTGCGTCCTGTCTTTTTTTATCAGTCATTGATTACCTTGTATCCTTTATCTTCAAATGCTTTTTTCACTTTAGCCAAATCAAGTTTCATTGCCTGGGCTCCCAATGGAATGGTCATCACACGCCCCACCGTTTTAAGCAATCCAGGAATTTTAATTCTAGTAAAACCACAATCGTACATAATTTGAACAAAGTCAGGGTATTCATCTGCCATTTTCTTGATCGGTACTGAAAAGTCGATAATCTTCTCTTTAGTGGCTTTCTCCTGCTTAATTTGATCATCATGGTTAGTTACACCTAATTGCTTTTTAGCTGCACTAGAAAGACGCTCTGTCGTCCAGACGGGATACCAGACCAACTTAATGTCACAAGACTTAATTCCAGCAACTGAAAGAACAGCTTTTTGAATATGTTGTTCCAAATAATCAGATAAAGGGCAACCCATAATTGTCAAAGTCATCTTAATGGTTGCCTTATCTCCTTCGATATCGATGCCATAAATCAGACCAAGATTTACTACATCAACTTGTAATTCTGGATCAATCACTTGGGTCAAGGCCGTCATGATTTGATCAACTTGTTTAATATTTTTTTCTTCCATTTTTTCACCTAGCAAAAAAGTCCAGAAAATCATTCCGGACTTTAGTTTATCTTATTTTTGCAATTTATCCCAGATGACAACCTTGCCTGCCTTCATCGACTTTGGCACATCAATAATTCGTTGGTTACTAGAACCTCTGAATTGCAGGGTTAAATCCTTTAAATCATTCATAAAGCGGCCATCAACTAGAATATCTATCTTAGACAACATTTCCTTTTTATCAGGTGTTTCTTTTTGCAATTCATCCCAAGTATATCCAGACCAGGACCAGATGTCCTTACTGTGGCCAAATTCTTTTCGAATTCGGTTAATAATTCTTAAACAAACCCAAGTATTCAAGAATGGCTCTCCGCCTAGTAAGGTTAATCCCTGCACGTATGGCTGGCCCAAGTCTTTAATAATGCGGTCTTCCAATTCTTGCGTATATGGAAAACCATAATTAAAGTTTTGGGCTGCTAAATTATAGCAACCAGGGCAATCGAACAAACAGCCTGAAACATAAAGACTACATCTAACGCCTTCACCATCAACAAAGTTAAATGGCTTATAATCCGCAATTTTATGTTTAGAATAATCCTCAGTCTTCCACTCTTGTGGTTTTGGATTTTTCGGCTTGCGGTGCATTCTTTTTAACTCACGTTGGTGATCTAACTGTGGCTTATATTGGTCAGGATCCACAAACATGGTATCCCCACCCATATTAACCTTGATCAAATTACTCCGGATATCTGGTCCTTCTTGAGTGTTTTTATCTTTTTCAGGCATCAGTACTCACCGTTTTTTACTTCTTCTTCGGTAGCTAAACTATCTTCCATGCCAAAGTCCATATGCTTAACCCGGTGCACGATTTCTTCATGACGACCGTGAACCATTGGCCGCTTCAATGGGTTGCCCAAGTAGCCACAAGTTCGCTTGACACAATCACAAGTAGCAGGATCATGATTACCACACTTAGGACATTCAAAACCCTTGGCAGTAGACTTGAATTCACCAGCAAAACCGCACTTATAACATTTATCAATTGGCGTATTAGTTCCTAGATAGCCTACCTTGTCATAAGCCCAATCCCAAACTGCTTCAAGGGCTGCTGGATTTTGCTTCAAGTTAGGGTACTCACAATAATGGATAAAACCACCTGCAGCATAATATGGATATGGTGCTTCAAAAGTCAACTTTTCAAATGGGGTTGGGTGCTTACGAACATCATAGTGGAACGAATTAGTGTAGTATTCCTTATCAGTGATGTCCTTCACCTTGCCAAACTTTGCCGTATCGAGCCGGCAGAAGCGATCAGTTAGACTTTCACTAGGAGTTGAGTACAAACTGTAATGCCAATGATATGGGTCCTCTTTTTCCCACTTAGCACACAAGTCATGCATTTTCTTCACGATCTCAATTGTAAAATCATGTGCTTCTTCATTGTGTTCCCAATCAGGACCATAAAAGACTGTCCCTACTTCGTACAAACCGATGTAGCCTAACGAAATCGTAGCCCGACCATTTTTGAAAAGCTCGTTAACATCATCACCTGGCTTAAGTCGTTTACCAAAGACGCCATATTGATACATAATTGGCGCATTTTCGGGCTTAGCTTGAATTGCACGTCTACCCTTAAAGGCTAAAGCTTGGTGGCAAGTCCGCATTCTAGTATTGAAGATTTCCCAGAATAACTTCTTATCGCCATGACTCTCCATGGCAATTCTTGGCAAGTTAACAGTTACAACACCCAAGTTCATTCTGCCCGAGTTAACTTCCTTACCATTTTCATCCTTCCAGCCTTGTAAGAATGAACGACAGCCCATTGGAGCCTTGAAAGAACCTGTAATTTTCTTGATCGTATCATACATTAAAACGTCTGGATACATCCGCTTAGTTGAACATTGAATAGCCAGTTGTTTAACATCGTAGTTAGGGTCCCCTGGATGTAAGTTCAAGCCCTTCTTAATGGTGAAAACTAATTTAGGGAAAATTGCGGTTCTGCGTTCTCTACCCAATCCTTTAATTCTGATACGCAAGATATCTTTTTGAATTTCTTTTTCAATCCAAGAAGTACCTAAACCAAAACCTAAAGTAGTAAATGGCGTTTGCCCTTGGCTAGAGAACATGGTATTAATCTCATATTCCAAGCCTTGCATGGCATCGTAAATGTCCTTCTTAGTTTGACTCTTAGCATATTCTTCCAGCTTTTCAGGATCATCAATGAACTTGCCAGCATCCTTTAAATGCTTTTGGTAGTTTTTCTCTGCAAAAGGAGCCAACACTTCATCAGCTCGATCAAAAGAACAGCCACCATATTGACTAGAAGCTACATTAGTAATAATTTGCGTAACTTGATGTGTAGCCACATTGATTGAGTTAGGACTAGTCATATAGGCATTTCCAATCTTGAAGCCATTAGTTAGCATATCCTTAAAGTCAATCAAACAGCAGTTAGTCATTGGTGAAAGTGGTGTGTAATCCAAGTCATGCCAGTGAATATCACCGCGCAAGTGGGCTTTAGCAATGTGCTCAGGCATCATGGTCAAACCAACTGTTTTACCAACGGTCCCAGCAGTTAAATCACGTTGAGTACTGAAGACCTCACTATCTTTGTTGGCATTCTCGTTAACAATCGTTGGGTCACCATTAACCATTCGCTTTAACCGTGCACGAGTATCGGTTTGTTTAATCCATTCCTCTTCATCGTGCTTGCGGTATTGCACATAAGCTTTAGCTTCATCCAAATAACCCAACTCATTTAGGCTATCTCTAAAAGCAACTGCTACATCTTGTGCATTTACTTCATCAGCAGCATCTAGTTTAGCCACAATTTTTTCAATTACAGCAGGTGCTACATTATCTAAATCTAGGTTATGCAAAACCATGTTGAGTTTAAAAATTGCGAACGGATACTTTGACCCATCACGTTTAACAAAAGTTTTAGGCGTATTAAATTTTGTTACATTTTGTTGGTTAAATTCTTCTTTTAGCATTTCAATCACTCCAAATATCGTGTCTTTATCATAGCACAAAGCACAACATCTTGTATTATGTTCAAATATAGATGAATATATCTTGTATTAACCAAAAGACCATTAAATTGGGAAATGATTCAGCTAAAATTTTTTAGAAAAAAAGAGAGGCATTTTTTACCTCTCAATTTAAACTATTTGTTTAATTTTTTATTTTCTTCGTCAAAGATCTTACCCTTATTAACTTCATAGTAAGTCTTGTAACGTTTGAAGTAGTTATGGAACATGTACTTCATCAATAACCAGCGCTTGAAGTTTCTATCCTTGTCATAAAAGACAGTAGTACCATAGCGGCCCTCACGAATAAGTTCGTCAGCAGTCGTCTTATAGTCGTTGTCATAAGCATAATTATTGAAGATCTTCTTAGGCACGCCTAACCAAAGCTTGTATTTAGATTCAAGCTTATTACCATAAACTGTTTCCTTATCTTTCAAGGCATCTTCAACATAGTCATCAATGTACCATTTAGCCAAGTTGTAACCGTTCAAAGTTACGTAGAAGCTAGAACGTCCCTGACGTAAGTTGATTTCGAAGAACTTGAATTCACCATCACGTGGATCATATTTGATATCAAAGTTGGCCATACCAGTGTAGTTCAACTTTTCAAGGAATTGTTGTACTTCTTCGTACAATTTTTCATTGTACTCAGGCAAAATCGCCATGTAATTACCAATTGATTGTGGAGTTGGGTCTTCCAATAATGGGTGCCCTAAACACATCATTTTTACTTGGTGGTTCTTATCAACATAAGCATTCAAGGTCCGCATGTTAGAATCATCACCAGGAATAAAGTCTTGCAAAATAAGGTCAGCGTTGTAGCCATGAGTATAAATCTTAGTTACGATATCCTTAAATTCAGCCTTATCTTGAATGGCAAAAGTCTTCTTCCGACCTTCAAATTGACACTTCAACCATGAAACTGGATCTTCCGGCTTTAATTCCACTGGGAAATCAAATGGGACATCCTCGTACTTACCTGATTTGTAGTCATCCATCGTAATGATCTTAGTCTTAGGGTAAGGCAAGCCATATTCTTCCGCAATTTCATAAAAGCCTTCCTTAGAGATTAATTTTTCAAGTAAGTCATATTTTATGTAAGGAACGATAAAGACCTTTTTCAATTCATCTTGGTGCTTAGAAAGCAACTCAGCATAGCCATCACCACAAGCAATCAAGATAACTGGCTCCTCGTGATTCTTGTATTCTTCCATCTTTTTGTGCATCACGTCCATAAAAGTAGGATCGCTACTAAAGCCATGATGCAATTCAACGTCCACAATGCTTGAATAACGAGTAGCAGCAAGTTGAACGTCAGCTAAGGCCTTCACTTTAATGCCATATGCTTCATTAAATGAACGTGCCATACCATACACGTTGATATCACTACCGAGTAAGATCGGCGTAAATTTTTTACTCATCCTCAAAAAATCTCCCTAGAATTATAGTAATTTACCCTGTGAAATTAGCTTAGCAACTTCAGGTTGCACGTGTTGATATTTCTTAACTGTGTTTTCGTAATCAACAAAGAACAACTTGTACCAAACAAGGAAGGTGTAGATAGCCCAGATTTGACGTCTATGTGAGCCATCACCTTCATAGTTGTCGTCAAGTAACTTGATAATCTTCTTTTGGTCAAAAATATCGTTGACAAATTCTTCTTCAAAAAGAGCATGAACTTGTTTGTAAAAACGTGGTTCCTTCAACCATTGCTTAATTGGAGTTGGGAAGCCAAGCTTAGGTCTCTTAGCCCACTCATCTGGTAAAACTTTTTCTGAAGCCTTACGCAAAGCATACTTGGTATCATGACGGTTAACCAAGTACTTAGTTGGGATAGAGTTAGCCAATTCCGCAATCTTCTTGTCGAGGTAAGGAACACGAACTTCAAGTGAATGGGCCATCGAAATCTTATCAGCTTTTTGTTCAATATCGTTAAGCATAAAGTGGTGCAAGTCAATGTATTGCATCTGCTTAACATTATCGACTCCCTTTACTTTCTTAAAGTCTTTTTGGTAAATGCCGTTAACAGTCAATTTATTGCGATACGTTGGCTGTAAAATGCTATTAGCATCTTTAGAAGTAAAGATAGTTGGGTAATCCATGTCATAGATAACCGATTGACCGACATAAAATTCACTCGGTTCAGCTAAATTGGTGTACATGTGAACTTTACCTGGGAAATTAGGCATTCTCTTAATCTTGTGTGCCAATTTAACCCGCTTCTTCTCAGGCAACTTTTTCAATTCTGAAGTAAAGACCTTAATAATGTCGTTATGCGTATGCATCCCGTAGTTCACATAACCAGCAAACAATTCATCAGCGCCTTCACCTGAAAGAGCAACAGTAACATGCTTACGAGCTAGTTTACACAAGTACCAGAGTGGAATGATTGACGGATTAGCATCTGGTTCATCCATGTGGTATTGCATTTCTGGGAAGTCACGCATTGCTTCATCAGCATCAACCTTATCGCTGAAGAACTTCCAGTGATTAATATCTGCTAATGCCTTAGCCTTAGAAGCTTCATCATAAGTTGAATCATCAAAACTTACTGAGAAAACGTCATCTGGGTTAAGCAAACTAGTCAAGTATGAAGAGTCGATTCCTTCTGATAAGAAAGCACCAACCTTAACATCAGCGTTTCTATACAAATCAACCGTTTCTTTCAAATCTTCGTTGATCTTTTGCAAAGTTTCTTCAAAGGAAAGGTTATTTTCTTTATATTCAGCATCCCAATATTGATGGGTCTTCATTTCACCATCTTTGTATTCAAACCAATGGCCCGCTGGGAAGCGGTAAACGCCCTTAAAGAAGGTTTCTTCTAGGTCATTGTATTGATTCATCAAGTATGGCTTAACTGCTTCAACATTTAATTCCCGCTTGAACTTTGGAAATTCCAAAAAGCTCTTTAATTCTGAACCAACCAACAAATGGCCATTTTGATTACTGTAGTACATTGGCTTAATGCCAAAGAAGTCACGGGCACCATAAAGGGTCTTATTGTTGTCATCCCAAATAAGGAAGGCAAACATCCCGCGAACACGTTTAAGTAAGCCATCCATGCCCCATTCTTCATAGCCGTGCAATAATACTTCAGTATCGGCCTTAGTAGAAAAGACGTGACCTGCCTTAATTAATTCTTCTCTTAATGGTTTAAAGTTATAAATTTCCCCATTAAAAATAATTGCTCGAGTTTTATCTTCGTTATAAATAGGTTGACTGCCCCCACGAAGGTCAATAATTGACAATCTTCTAAAGCCAAGGGCAACTTCATCGTTAGTATAATAACCGTCAGAATTAGGTCCACGGTGTTTAATTGCAGCCATCATTTTACCAATAACAGCTTGTTTTTCATTTATCTTTGGATCATAAAACGCGACAATTCCGCACATAATTTAAATTCCCCTAAGTCAATTCTCTAAATCTTAATATTTGCTATAATATTCACTATTTTTTACTTTAACTTTTTTATTATAAGCTAAACACTTGTAATAGCCAAATACCTTTACTATTCCTTAACTAAATGAAATACACCCGGCGTCTAGAAGCTGCACCATAGCCAAAGGATTGAATGCGGTGTCGTTTTAAATCGACGTTCACAATATAACCCGCAAATTCATTATTTTGATCAATTCTTCGGTCTAAGTTTTTGTTGTATTTAGTTGTTAGCGAATGATTTGGCCCCATCAAGGCAGAACAGTTAAACAAAATATATTGAATCCCGTTGATCCGATACTGGTCTTCACGATGCCGATGTCCACAGAAGTAGGCAATAATTCTCGCATTCTTGATATTGGTAAAATCAAAACCATTTGATAAACGAAATTCTGCTGGAACACCATTGCTAGCGTGCATTCGACCTTTTTCACGTTGATTAAAAGCAACTAGCAGTTCGTGCAAAGAGCGGCCATTATACTTAAGTGCATTAGACCCCTTTCGATTAATCGGGTTGGCATGGGACATGAAGATGATCTTTTTGTTGGAAGAATTAGCCAAAATTTCGATAATTTCCTCAATTTGATCTTCACGCACAGCCAATACAATCTTATTGTCATAGCGCTTTTGCCCGCGGTTATTTAATTCATATGGAACATCTGACGTATTAACTGAAATCACCCGCACGTCATCTAAATCAAAGTATGCCACCCCGTGCTGGCGCGAAACATAATGAATTCCTCGTTGCCGGTACATATCGGGCCACATAATATTTTCGAATTCATTTTCTGGAAATGAGGCTTTTAAATCATGATGTTCATCAAACTTATCATTTTCATCATGATTACCCTTGATACTCAAATATGGCACCTGATCCGACTTAAAAGACTTGTTCAGCTTGACCAATTCACTTTCACTGACCAGGCCAGCATCGGAGCCATCGATCCAGTCACCTAAGTGGACTTTTAAATCTACCAAGCCAGATTGATCTAAATAAGAAAATTCTTGCACATGTTGCAGCCCATTAAAGCCATAAAAATCGCTGCTATCTTTATCTTTAAAGTGAGTATCTGTAATTACACCGATATTGACCGAATTAGTGCCTGGGCGAATATGCTTTTTCACTTCCGTAGTGAAATTATCCAAGTAATTTTCCACCCAATAACGGCGCCCTGTCTTCTTATTATGAAAGGCACGAAAATGACCTAGTTTCGCATTATACTTGCGTAAATATTCCGGTGCTAATTTCGTTGTACTCTCTGGACTAAGTGCTTGTCGCAACACGCCGTCTTCGTCTTGATAAACGGTTAAAACATAGTCCTTACCATGCGGCGTACCATCAACGGCACCAACATGATATTCTCCAACAGTAGTATATTTTTGCATCGGATCAAGCAATTCACTATCTTTATCCATTGCAGAGCGTTTTTTGGCGCCAACGATTCGATCAACTATTCCCTTTGTGTGTTTAAACAAATTCATCTTTTCGCCTCAAAAAAGCAAAAAAAGCCGGCCGCTTACCAGCCGACTCAAATAATTTATGCGTTGTGTGCTAAAGCATATGCGGCAAGTCCAATTGATAATACAGCATCTTTAGACAATACTTCTTGCAAGTCCTTAGCTGCAATTGCTTGAACCGCACCAATAACTTTCAAGCTGTAAACAATTTCACGATAATCAGTAGTTGGATCGTATAAATCATCTTCATATGGATTCTCATGATTGTAGGTTAAGTTGATCTCGTCCTTATCAACAAAACCATCAACATGGTTAGTTAAAATGCGATCATGCAAATCAGTCAACTTACTGTCCATCTTGATCAAAGTTAGTTTGTGATCGCTTTCAGTTTCATAATATTGTTCTTCAGTCATGTCGAAGTAATCCTTGATTGGGTTATTTAAAACGCCCAAGTTATCGATTACTTTGTAAACAGCTTCAGCGCCAAAGTCTTGTTCGCCATTTAAAATTTTATCTTGTGATAAGGCTAAATCATCAGCCAACATCATGGTATCTAATTTTTCCATAGGATCCTCCTCGAAATTCACACCTAATTATAGCAAAAAAAGCTGTTAAAACCCTTATTTCGCACATAAAAATATAATTTCTCAAAAAATAATCGCATTTTTTTGCGTAATAAATAATAGAGGGGGTAAAACATTACTTACATAGAAAGAGAGAAAAATATGAATCAAGAAATTATTCGCTGTCCATGGGGCGATACAAAAGACGAAGCAGTACAGGAGTATCACGATCATGAATGGTGCAAACTTAATCTAGATGAGTCACATTTGTATGAAATGCTTGTGCTCGAACTTTTCCAATCAGGTTTAAGCTGGTCCACAGTTTTGCATAAACGCGACAATTTTAAAGCTGCATTCAAAAATTGGCAGATCTCTGAAGTCGCAAAGATGACCGATAAAGATATCGAGTCATTAATGCAAAACAAGGGCATTATCCGTAATCGAATGAAAATTAATGCTGCTGTTAAAAATGCTCGGGCATTTTTGGCAATTGAACAAAAATATTGTTCAGTCGCCAAATATTTACAAAATTTTGTACCTACTCCAATTGTGCATGATATTGCCAGCTTTGATGACGTTCCCGCTTCTAATGACCTATCGCAGAAGATATCCAAACAAATGAAAAAAGATGGTTTTTCCTTTGTGGGACCTGTAGTCATTTATTCCTACTTGCAGGGAATCGGATTAATTAATGATCATCTTAATCAATGCCAATTTAAATTTCACGGCTAACAAAAAAGCGGGGACTTTTCGTCTTCGCTTTCTTTAATATTCAAATTTTGGGAATTAGACTAACTTCTTTCTGATCCAACCAGAAATCCAGTCGATGATCACCACCATAATGATGATCCCTAGCAAAATGATACCAACACGGTCCCATTGACGATATTGCAAAGCAATAATCAATGGATAACCGATACCACCGGCACCTACCAAACCAAGGATAGATGCGGAACGAATGGAAACATCAAAACGATAAAGCGTATTTGAAATAAGTGCTGGCATCAAGTTAGGCAAAGTTGAGAACATGACCACATGAAACTTAGAACCACCGGCTGCAACAACAGCTTCATTTGGTCCGTCATCCAAGTTTTCAATTGCCTCTGAAAACAGCTTGGCAAGCATCCCCACCGAGTGGAAACCCAATGCCAAAACACCGGCTGCAGAGCCTGGACCCACAGCTTTAATGAACATCAAGGCTAAAACAATTTCTGGGAAAGAACGGATAATTGCCAAAACAATTTTACCAATTCTTGAAGTGTACCAGTGCTTATGCTTAGTGTGTGCTGCCCAAAAGGCAAATGGCAATGAAATAATTGCAGAAATAAATGTACCTAAGAATGCGATACAAATAGTTTGCCATAATTGCGAGATCAGATCTTCACCAGAGCCATTGTAAACGTATTTCCAATCCGGATGGAAAATCCCTGAGAAAATCGCTCCTGCAATCTGGCCAGCAGTTGCCTTGATCCCACCAAAGTTAATGCCAGTGAATGACCAAACAATAATGATGATTGTCACAATCGCAATCAGCCAATGCACTACTTGCTTCTTACGGTCAACGGGTTTAGCAGGTAATTTTTTCATAGTAGTATCCATTATCTCATTAACGCCTCCCGTGACTTAGATGAAACATAGTCGATTAAGACAACAACTACGATAATAACGATGATGATCGTACCAGTTTGAGCATAGTTGAAGACCTGCAAAGTCTGTTGCAAGTTCAAACCAATACCACCGGCACCGATATAACCAAGGACTGTTGATGCTCTGACATTGATTTCGAATGCATATAAAACATATGAGATGAAGTAAGTCATGATTTGTGGCAAAACTGCTTGGTGAATAATTTGTAATTTATTAGCACCTACTGCAGTTAAAGCTTCAATTGGACCTGGATCAATAGTTTCAATCGCTTCGTAGAACAGCTTAACAACCACACCAAAGGTGAAAACTGCCAAAGCCATGACACCGGCAACAGGACCGATACCAACAATAGCTACGAAAATCGCGCCCAAAAGCAAGTCAGGAATAGTTCTGATGATGTTCATGATAAAACGAAGCACACCAGTCACTGCCTTGTTTTTAACAATATTACGTGCAATTAATAATGAATAAATAAATGCGATTACTGACCCAATGACGGTTCCCAAAACAGCCATTTTAATCGTTTCAATCAACTTAGGCCAAATAACACTCATATAGCCCCAATCTGGGTGAGACATTTGCACAAAAATATCCGCAAATTGATCCCAGTTTTGGAATAAAACAGAAATGTGCGTATTGGTTACATCAATTGAAATGAACAAGCCAGCGACCATGATGATGGTCCAAACCAAATTCATAATCTTGAATTTACGCTTAGGCAAATTCATTGCATCTTTTGTTTTAGGCATTATTCTGCCTCCTCGCTGCCGTCGCCACCATTATAAATATCAGTGAAGACAGACTTAGGAGTATCCTTCATCTTACCATCATAAACAACTTGACCAGCGCGAATACCAATTACACGTTCACCAAATTGTTGAGCCAATTCGATACTGTGCAAGTTGGCAACAACAGTCATGCCGTATTTTTCGTTCAACATCTTTAAGTCATTCATGACTCTGACTGATGTTTGTGGGTCAAGTGATGCAGTTGGTTCATCGGCCAAAATAATTTTAGGATTTTGCATCAAAACACGAGCAATCGCAACACGTTGTTGTTGACCACCAGATAACTCATCGGCACGAGCATAAACCTTGTCAGCCAAGTCAACTTTTTGCAATGCCTCATAGGCCCTTTGTTTATCTTCTTTGCTAAATAAATTAAACGTGGTCTTCCAAGTTGGGTAATAAGCAACGCGGCCAACTAATACATTACGTAAAACGCTGGAACGCTTAACTAAGTTAAAGCTCTGGAAAATCATTCCGATATCACGGCGCAAGTTACGCAAGTTCTTACCTTTTGCCTGAGTAATTGACTTGCCGTCAATCAAAATATCGCCCGAACTGATATTGTGTAAACGATTGATGGAGCGAAGCAGAGTTGATTTACCTGCACCTGATAGACCAACTACTACAACGAATTCGCCCTTATTAATTGTTAAATTGATGTCCTTTAAACCGACAGTCCCATTGTCATAGATCTTAGAAACATCTTTTAATTGGATCATTGGCTTATCTGCCATTTAATCGCAGCTCCCTTAATTTGAATTATTATTTCTTAGTGGACTCAACCATCTTGTCATACTTACGAACAATGTTGAAGTCACTGTCCTTAGCGTAATCATAGCCTTCGTGGCTGTAGACACTTTCAATAACCTTACGGCCTTCCTTAGACTTACCAACAGCGATAAATGCCTTAGCAAGCTTCTTGCGGAATGACTTAGACATGCTTGGAATTACTGAAATAGTATCGTTTGGAATTGGCTTAGTGAAGTAAATTGGAACAACTTGACTCATAATCTTTGGGTTGTCCTTCAAAACAGTGTTACGTGCATCTTCAAAGACAAATGCTGCATCGGTGTCACCGTTCAATACGTTCAAAACAGCTTGGTCATGACCAGTTACAGTAACTAACTTAGAGTCCTTGGTTACATCCAAGCCCTTTTCCTTAAGTTCAGCAACTGGGAAAACGTAACCTGCAGATGAAGTTGGGTTTTGAACTGAGATTGACTTACCCTTCAAGTCCTTCCATGACTTAATCTTTGAACCCTTCTTAACAAGGATTTCGGCACGATAGTTCTTAACTAAATTCTTAGTTGCCTTACCGCCTGGTTGTTTAACGCCCCAACGTTCAGCTTGCAAAAGCAAATCAGCAGCGCCTTGCTTGTGAGCCAATACATAACCATCTGGTGGAAGGAAACCAACATCAACCTTCTTTGACTTCATAGCTTCTACAACAGTGTTGTAGTCAGTTGACATTGAAACGTGAACAGGAATACCTAATCTCTTTGAAAGCATCTTTTCAAGAGGCTTAGCACGAGCTTGCAACTTAGTTGCAGCTTGACTTGGTACAAATTGAATAGTTAATGACTTAGGAGTGTAGTTTTCCTTTGAACTACTGCTCTTACTTGAACATGCAGTTGCAACAACTGCAACAAGCATTGCCACAACGGCTACCAAGATTTTACGAAATCTTTTCATTGATTCCTCCATAAAACACAAAATAAACAAAAACAAACTTGACGCTAAAAAAGGCTTAATTACGAGTCGCTCAAAGACGACCAATAATTAAGCCTTTTTAAGAACGTTATTATTAAATAAACGAACAGAAAAAACATCTTCACGGGAGGAAGACTTTGCCACAGTAAGAAAAACTTTTTCAATTCTTTTAGCTTGTGCAAGCAATTTATCCCACTCTCCTTCAGTCATTCCACGTTCATTTTATAAAATGATACCAAAAGCATTCGTATTCTATCAAGCTTTTTGACTAATTTTTATAAAAAAAAACGTTAAATGAGTATATTCACATCTAACGTCCATTCTTATAGGAATTAGTTCTTCTTCATCGTTGGTTTTACTGGGTTGTTAGCCATATCTGTCTTAACAATCAAAACATCAGCCAACGCATGTTGGTTAACATATTCAGTAACTGAACCCATAAGCATTCTTTCAACGGCATTCAAACCAGTTGCACCCATTACGATCAAATTGTTATGGTGGTCCTTAATGAAGTCATAAGAAATAATCCGCTTAGGACTGCCATAACGAATGTGATAATCAACATCGTCAAAACCGAAGTTATCGTGAGCCCATTTCTTCAAACTCTTCAAGTATTCTTCAGAATCTTGAGTCATTTGGTAAATGGTATCTCCTGAAATCAAAGTGTCTTGCATTTCACCCATAAATTGACGCGTATCGATTACGTTCAATACATCAACATGAGCACCATCACGCAAACCAACTTTTACAGCCTTGTCAAAGGCTCTTTCAGCTGATTCTGAGCCATCAACCGGAACTAAAATGCTTTCTTTTCTTTTATCTGTCACGTTAATTCATCTCCTATAAATTGCACTAGTACTTACTCTTTATTTTAGCATAATTTTGAAAGCCGTTACTTTTTAATTGATTGTTTGCTTGAAGATTTGTTGCTAAAATAATATTCATGACATTCATTAACAGAAAGGGGAGAATTTTTTTGACTAAAAAATTAACTAATCAATTAATCGGAGTAACTAGTGGACGCAACTTCCGTGAACTTGGAGGTTATGAAACTTTATCCGGTAAAAAAATCAAGATGCACAAGTTGCTCAGAACCGGTAACTTAGCTGATCTTTCACCATTTGATAAGCAGTTTTTAACTGATTACGGCGTTAAATATGACGTGGACTTCAGAAGTAAAGAAGAAGTTGATAATCAACCCGATCGCGTGCCAGATGGTGTTGAATATATCTATGATCCCGTCTTCAGTGAGGACTTAACCAATTCATCCAAGAGTATCACTGACTTAGATACACAAGCACACGACGACGCTGATTTTGGCTTCAATCACATGCATTATGCTTACGAAGACATGATCGAAAGTGAACCTGCACAAAAGGCATATCGCAAGTTCTTCGATGTCTTGCTTGAAAATACGGTGGATGGCAAAAGTGTTATTTTCCACTGTACTGCAGGCAAGGATAGAACCGGCTTCGGTGCATTACTTGCATTATCTGCTCTTGGCGTACCACTAAATACGATTAAGAAAGACTATCTTTTAACCAACATCACTACCAAAGATTTCGTCGACAGTATGATTGAACATGCCCGTCAAAATGGTAAAAATGAAAATGTGCTGCAATCGATTCGTGACATTCAGAGTGTCCGCAGTGAATACCTTGACCATTCTGTTAAAGTACTAAACGATGAATATGGCGGTATTAATAACTACCTACGCGATGTAATGAAGCTCTCAAGTGCAGACATCATGAAGTTGCGTAATATTTATCTTGAAGATTAGAAAAAGAAGGCTAAAAACTAGTCTTCTTTTTTCTTGCTAAATTTTTGCTCTAAAAAGGCATAAATCGCGCTAGGATCAGTAAAATTAAAAACTTCGCGCAATTCGTTGGCTGGCGTATTAGCCAAAAAATCCATCACTTGAGCTAATAATGTAGCTTGCCCATCTGGGTCATTATCTAAAAGCATGAATAAAAATTTAACTTCAATTGCTTGGCTAGGATTAATCATATTATGAAAAGTGACTGGCGTTTTCAGCGCAACCGGAGCAATCAGTCTCGTGTTAACAAACTCGCCCTCGGTGTGCGGAATCGCAATATTAGGAATATTTTTACCTAGTGTTGCAGTATCCAATCCCGTTGGAAAATTATGCTCTCTTTCGACAATATGGTTTAAAAAGTTCCCCTTAACATAGCCACTTTCGCGTAAATGCTCGTAAACTTCTTTAAAAACCAAATCTTGCTTAGTTTGATTAGAAATAAATACTGCATCAGGTGCAAAAAGATTTTGATTAGTCATTGGATTTTTCCTTCCTAATGTGGAATTAACATTTTCACCATAAGTTAACAAGACGTTTTTTTCAACCCAAAAGATGGTAAAGTTAAGGTAAATCATTTTTAAAGGGAGAAAAATATGGCAAAGACAAAAACTTTATACTTTGGTGCCGGTTGGTTCAACGAAAAGCAAAATAAGGCTTACAAAGAAGCAATGGAAGCTCTAAAGCAAAATCCTACCGTTGACTTAGAAAACAGCTATGTACCACTTGATAATCAATATAAGGGTATCCGCGTTGATGAACATCCTGAATACTTGCACGACATTGAATGGGCATCAGCTACCTACCATAACGACTTAGTAGGGATTAAGTCCAGCGACATCATGCTTGGCGTTTACTTGCCTGAAGAAGAAGATGTTGGTCTGGGAATGGAACTTGGCTATGCCCTTTCAAAAGGCAAGTATATCTTGTTGGTAATTCCTGATGAAGATTACGGTAAGCCAATCAACTTAATGAGCTGGGGTGTTTGCGATAACGCAATTAAGATCAGTGAATTAAAAGACTTCGACTTCAACCGCCCTCGTTACAACTTCTACGACGGCGCAGTTTATTAAAAAAATTAAGCAGACATACTAATATAGCTAAGCATAACTAAAACGACATCGCTAATTATCTAGCGGTGCCGTTTCTTTTTTCAGATTACCTAAATTCATCAAAAAAGATTCCAAGAACCTTTTCTAACTTTTAATCCTCAATTCTTTCTCTACCTTTTGGTCTTTGTTCTAATGGATCATATCCCAAATCTTCAATCTGCAATCTTTTTTCTTGAGCAAACATTTTTGGTACTTCGTCCCAAAAATTAGTTTTTTCTTTTTTCATTTCAAGATTGCCATTAGGCTTTAGAATTAACACCACATTATCGCCTTTTTTAAACACCAGTACTTACTCCGATCACAACAGATAAAAATAATAGGAAAAATGATATTACATTTCATCAAAACTAATCAACTTGCACCCCACTTGTTCTGCCAGCTCCGTACATGAATCCGTAAAGCCTGACTTTGAAAACAAATAGTAATGCCTTTTAGCCACGCTAATCAAATTACTCAAATTAATTAATTTTTCCAAGACACTTCTAGGTATAGGCTCGTTTTTCCACTTACATTCACCGAAATATCCAACTAGATTATCTGCAGTCAGCCCCACTACATCTAATTCGACTTGCTTTTTCTCTTGCGGATCATTGCCCCACCAATTACCTAGATAAATAAACGGCATAGGGATAACTTCATCATCCTCATCATGATCCCACATGTAATTTTGAGCCAATTTTTCGAATTCCGGTCCCATGAAATTGTGTAAATCTTGTTTGATTACTTTCATTACCAATGAAGTTTGTCCTCGATCAATGGAACTCATATATTTACCCAAATATGTATACCAGAATCTAAACAAGCCATCTGCAATTTGATAGATTGTTTTACGTGATTTAGGCTTAGCCTGATCAGTTACCGGCACTTTGCGCTCATTAATGCCTAACTCAATTAAATTAGTAACGTTGCTAGTAACCAACGGTGTCGATAAATGAGCCTTAGTTGCAATATCATTAATCCTAGATGCCCCGCCTGCAATTGCATTAATAATTGAATTATAATTGGCTGGATCACGCAATTCTTGCTTCAATAAATTATTAGGTTCTTGAAAAAGTGGCGCGTTTACGTCCATAAAGTTTTCTTCAATATTTTCCCAAACATCTTTATCTTCTGACATATATGACAAATATAATGGAACGCCACCAGTAATCGTATTTAGAATAAAGGCCTCTTCTTTATCCATGTGTGGGAAATATTCTTGTGTCTCATGTAACGTAAATGGCTGTAATTTAAACTGACCAGTTCTTCTGCCATACAAAGGACTCTTATAAGACAAAACCTGCTCTTCCATAAATGACATTGAAGAACCACATAGAATCAGAAATAAATTTGTTTGTTTAAATTCATGATCAATATAAGACTGTAGCATTGAACTAATTGCATGGACTGCATTAGCTAAGTATGGATATTCATCAATAACTAATACTATTCTTTCTTTTTGAGCCAATCGAGCAATTTCTCGAAAACAATTTTCAAAATTACCATAGTTTACACTGCTCAGACTATCTGGATCTTTAAAATGTTCGATTGCAGAAGAAAAGCGTTCAAGATTATAGAATTCATTTTCTTCTAGCCCGGTAAAGTAAATAGTTGGCTTATTTCTAACAAATTCGTTAATTAATGCTGTTTTTCCAATTTGTCTACGACCATAGATCGCTGCAAATTGAAATTTATCAGCTTGATACATTTTCTCTAATTTTGTAAGTTCTTTCTTTCGTCCAATAAACATTTGGTCACCATCTTCTAAATTATACTTTACTAAATTATAACTTACTAAATCGTAATTTACTAAAGTATAATTTACTACATTGCAATATAGTACATCGTAATGTAGTAAACAGATGTGATTACATCGGATAAAAAATTTAAGCCAAAATTAAATGACCCTTCGCATACTTCATTCCAGCGAAGGGTCATTTCTTATTAATATTTATCATGTATGAAAGTCTTTCTTAATCCTAATCCAAGTGATTCATCAACTAGTTATTATTCTATGCCTACTAATAATTTCACGGCCTCTTATGTACATTAATATCACTTGACGATTATTGAACTACATTTTGTTTTCAATTTACGATGCCCATTGGTATCACAAACCTTTCTATATATCTGACTTTCTACTCTCAAGTGCCCATCGGAACTCACCTATCTCCTTTTACTTAAACTTATTTAAATATTTTTTATTTCTTAATTTCTTTACACTCATAATATAGCATATTTCTTTCTAAATTGAAAGCGATTACATCAAAAATATTTATTTTGGTAACTTAGACAATTCAATTCTGTCGTAAGCACCGTTTTTACTACTTTCTGGATGAGGATCTAATCCAATAATAGTTATGTCCTCTTGATTAGGACCATAAACCCAAAATATTCTTCTTGCTTCACTATTTTTATTTTCCAAATAGGATTGCCAAACTTTCATACCATACCGATTGGATAGTGACGATATCTCGTGCGTATGTAACCCGGGATATCTGGGATCTTCAGATAAAACCTTTAATGCTTTACCCCACTTTTTATATAAAATAGCATTATTTTTATTAATTGAGCCACTACGATACTCTGCTTGTAATTTTTGCCACAACTGTATCATTTGTGGTACACCCATTTTAATTTTAAATTGCATTTTAAAAATCTGATAAATCTACCGGCGTAGACACTTTTCCTTCCTTAAAATTAGTAATAGATTCATCCATTACTTTTAGTGCTTTATCTGAAATACCTTCTGGTTTTGTCATCACTCTTGGCTCTAAAACTAGACAGCCGTTATCATATTCTTTAACATCATAATATTTAAATTTCGATTTACGTAACGTAATTCTCTTTTTACTATCAGTATGCGCAATATAATTATTAATAACTTGCATCAATAATTCCTCTCTTTCTAGTGGGATTTCCCACAGCTATTATAACATATCATAAATTTAAAAGTTCAATATGAACTACACTGAAATTAAATTTCTATGTTTCCTACGATATGCTTTTAGCTGATGCTAAAGACAAAGGATTGATTCCAGATGATCTGTCTAACTTTACCAATATTGATGATCTAATAAGATCTTTGGATGAGGACTAAAGTAAAGTTGATGTTGTAGTTATTTACAAACCATATAATATTAATCCAATTATCCGACTAGTGTGGATTGGAAATTATGAGAACTTATTCAAGGGGGAGAAAAAATAATATGTTAAAAAGACGTGTTTGAAGTTTTCAAAGTGCGTCTTTTTTAGAGCATTGGCAAGGGCTAAAAGCAAGAAAATATATGGAAAGAGGCATAATTCCTTATTATCGAATTTTATTGATTAATGTAAACAGTCCAACAGCGGCCAAAAGAATAAATATATCAATTAAAATTTTTACAACTAAAGGATGTTTATTGTTAAGTGAATTTACAACTACAGGATATTTATTAGGAAACTGCTCAATTTCTTCTTTTGTTAACAAAATAATATTGTTACTACTTTTTAACTTCTCTATAAAAAAATAGACAATGATATAGACAATAACCAGTAACATAAACCAAATAAGGTCTGGATTCTGGTGACTAGACTCACCAGTAACAATATTAATAAGTATTGGTATTGCTATTAATTCTAATGCCTTTAATATTACAGATAAACAAATAAGTAATTTATTTTGCTTTTCTGATAACATAATGCGATACGAATTAATTTTTATCAACGGTATAGCCATTCCAACAATAAGGAAAAGGGTACATAATACTATTAATGTGCTATTTTTTACCATAATATTTTACAAAACTACTACAAAGGTGTAGGAAAGATTCTTCTTTTCTCAATCTATATCTATTTACTCTTACTATTTTTATGAGATACATCATAGATCAAGAATTAAATTAGGCAAATACTTATGTGAAATTACATAAAAGCTTTATCTAACACAATTTCAGTCATAGAATATGATCTACCCCACCACAAAAAATGTGAAATCAGGACGCAGAAATGCTGAAAACGATCTTGAGAAAAATGTTCAGCTATAAAGATCCAGAGGAGTTCAAGGAAAATGCAGAATACGTAAAGCCGCGGGTAACAGGGAGTTTTCCAGCATACTGGTATAAAGGCGGGATCGAAGCAAACTACAAAGAATTGAAACTGCAAGCACAAGGACGGAAAAACGAACGGTTCGTAAAGAAGATGACGATCACGAAGTACGGGGAAGGACACTATTACGCAAAAGCAGAAAGCGGAGTGCTAACGGGGACAACGAAGGAAAGCAACATCGAACCAGACGAATACGGATTAGAGATCAAGAAAAGAAACGGGAAATGGGCGATAGAGCGGATCAAGGGCTTAGAAAGCATGAATAATAATGGAAACTAAGGCAGGAGAAAGAGCCTGCTTTTTTGTTTAGGGATGATAAAAAGAACGGCAAAGAAAAAAAGAGCATATCGGATAAGATATGACTCTAAATTACTTATTTGATTCTCTTGAAGTACTTGTTGAAGTTGATCAGGCTGACAATGCCTCTATTTATTGTTGTAGAGCCGCGCAGGTTATCACCATAAAACACTTTGGTATCATGATGAACAATACCTACCTCCTCATAATAAAGCGTTTTAATTTTTATCTTTGAAAATATTTTGTGAAAAATCAATAAATGGAACATGTTGTGTAGGGATATCTGAATTTTCAGTTAAACTTACAACTTGAGGACGAATATATGATAATAGCAAGCTAGGAGCATTAATCTTTAATAACGAATCAACTTCATTATCATTATAGGAATCTTTTTGCCAAACAAATTTAGATTTCATTGTTATTCTTAAATAGCATGCATCATTTTCAGTAAATTCCAAATCGTTAGCTGTGGCTAAAGTTAACATTACAACTGCTTGATTTTGATCACTATTAGCAGGATTTTTTTCTGGTTTTTCCACACTAGTATTCAAATTAAATTTTAAATTTTTTACAGAGCAAAAATCGCCTTTATATTCAGGATTTTCTATAAATATAGACTCTACCAATGTTGGTGGAATAAAACTAAAATTACTTTTATTTTTTTGTGTATCCATTATGCTGCTTTTCCTTTTTCATTTAACTTTAAAGATGTTTTCTTTCTGAAACCTGAACTAACAAATGTAGTAGAATTAGCGAAGATATCATTCTTCCTATTAAATTGCATATTTTTCTTTATTGTAGAGATTGATTCTTTAAGGGGATCAACGTTAGTTGGAGTAATATTCTTACTATCAAAGTTTTTATTATCTAAGGAGCTTTCAGAATTAGTAATATAATTATGTGTAATCGTATTACTATACGTTTTATTAATGCGTTTCTGTAATTCTTTCATCTCTTGATAAAATACTTCAGCTGAGTACTCAGTCCGAATCTGATTAAACTCTTTGTCACTAAGAGCATTAATCATTTTTTCTAATTCAGTAACTGAAGGTAATTCAAAACTCATAGTCTTTCCTCCTTAACTTCAATAATTTTTCTATAATTATCACTCAATACTTGCAAATCTCTAATTGCATAGATCACTTTACCTTTAATTGTTACATAAGGCTGTATATTCTTTTGAGTGTCATTTTCTTTGAAGTAAATACTATTATTAATTTTAGGATAATATCCTATAACTTTTACTACTGAAAATAAAGTTGCATTTCCAAAAGAATTCAAAACCTTCCAATAGGCGTTTATGATTGCCCCTTTATGCTTAGTCCCTATTTTTTTATCTAGCAACTTCATTCTTTGCATCGTAGATATACTTTCTTCAAAACTCCTTATTTCCGTGGGTTCTGTTAAATCTAGTACTTCATTTGCTGGGACACTTAAATATGTCCTTACAATATTATATTTTTGTTTTTGATTTTTTCTGTTTTTTTCTTTTAACCAATATTGTGCATTTCCTAAATTATCCCAAAAATATACCCCTTTTCCGGTCCAATCACCGTCCTCTAAAGATGGTGGTAGCGTTCCTCCCATAATAAAATTTTCATTGTTTTTTTGGGTATCAACATGAAATAGCGGTATTTGTATCTTCAATTCTTCCACATGATAACCTCATCATCCTAAGTATAATATACATTAGTTTATCTTTTTACACTATAGATTACAATATTTAAAGCTTTATATTTGTTGTAATTACATTGTAAATAATCATTTTCTATCCTCACAATACTTTCAAATTATATTAAATAAATTTAACCTGATAAAAAACGCTCTAAAGAAAAGTGTGCTAAAAAAGAACGGCAAAGAAAAAAAGAGCCAAGTTAAATAGAATAAATTCAAGACACTACTTTTTTCTCTGGAATTTTACAACTGTTCCCCACAACTCACCATAATTGTCTACGAATATTGCCCATTTTTTGTTTCTAAATAACCAATTTTTTAAGTTTTCCGCAACGCCAGTGTTAGCAATTGGAATAGAAAAAGTAGTAATATTTGTGCAATTATTGTTAAAATCACGTTCAATATTTGAGCGAATCATTGTTTCAGGGACATCTTGTAAATTATTTTTCAACTCAGGATTATATATTTTCTTCAAATAATTGCGCTTTTTACCTGCAACTTTTTTAATATCATTTTTATTACAAAATCCTAAAAAGGCTATCCTAGATTTAGATTTATTGCATTTTGCTTTTATTTCCAATGTAGTTATATCATTTTCAACAACTGGAATTAAGTCTTTAGTATAAACTCCTTTTTGAGGGGCTAATGAAAAGGTCCATTTCAATTGTTTAGAATCCCAATATTTTACATATCCAGCAATCGTAGTAATTAGTGTAAGAAGAAAAGTATACATCTTTATAAAGGCACCTTCTGATATTACTTTAATCACTACTAATGAATAAAAATCCAATCCGATTGCTATGTACAATAATATATAAATTTCTATATAGCGAATAAATTTTAACGGTGACATTGCTGGATTGGAGCCAATAAATCGATAAATTATAAATAATGCCGTTAAACATAAAAATAGTCCGAATAACGCAAATTTTATTGTTTTAGAATTGAACAATAATGCAAAAGATAATATTGCTGTTACTGTTACTACAAAAGCAATGCTACGTTGAATTACATTGTCTGTTTTATAAACCATGTCATAAACTCCTATATAAAAAAGAACCGCAAAGAAAACAGAGTCGTAATTGACTCTATTAATTTACTAATTACTTGATACGCTTGAAGTACTTGTTAAAGTTGATCATGCTAATGTTACCGCCTGCACCTTTGAAGGCATCAGAATTTGATAGACCGGATGTGCCACATATCTGATTACCATATGCTTTTTGTTTATTGTAATTAGCACGCCAGTTAGATTGATCATCATCAAGATGTACTCTGGCTCCTTTTTCTATAGCTTCTACTACTTGAGCATATTGATGATCCTTGTCGCCAAAACCGTTAGCTGTACCGTCATCGGGAACACCATAAGTGTTGGTTGTTTTAATGCATTTGTAAACTGCTTTAGTTGGCATTGGTGCAATGATGTCAAATTCAGGGTGCGCATAGACATTTTCACGTGAAAACTTCCAAACTCTTAATTCGGCCCAAAAGCCATTAATTTTCTTGTAGCCTAATACGTATTCGTCCGTCTTTTCTTTAAAAAGATCTTTAGGGTCCTGATCATTATTAACAACATATACTCTACCATCAGGAGTTAAATGATCGCATAAAAAAAATCCATTATGATGAACCAAATCAATATCATTCTCGCCATAATGACTTCTTAATTTATTAAACTTCGCAAATTTAGTAGAACAACTGTCGTAATACTTTTTAACTAGCTTAGTTACTCGGTATCCTTTTATTTTAACAGGGTGCCTATAATTATCAGCTTGCTTCATTTTCTGTTCTTCTTTGCCTGTAATTCTTTTATAATTGTCATCTGCATATTGAGCCTTAACTTCACTTGGCGTAAACAGTGGTACATCTGAAATAGGCCCGAATAAGTGGTAACCGTAAGGAGTATCGAAGTCTGAATCGTGTACACTGCGTTGTTTATTAGTTTGATCACTTTGTTCGCTTTGATCATTTAGTCCTTTGTTTAGACCATAGCCGACATCTAATCCCCAGTCATCTGCTTGAGCAGTGTTGGCCTTCATTCCTACACCAAAAAGGCCTGATAACAACAATACCAGACTCAACTTAGTCATTAATTTATTTGTCTTCATAGTAAAAATCCTCTCTAAATAATTTCTTAAATTT
>OLPZ01000446.1_pt1 | contig 32970 bp, 39 predicted proteins | sample 1672711 | NCBI WGS metagenome assembly OLPZ01 (sample SAMEA3136716, study PRJEB25190) | human gut metagenome
TTTTAATTTTCTAGGAATATAATTACATACTATATCATATACTGATAGGATACCCCTATATAAGCTCAGAATAGCCCTAATTTTAATTTTAGTACTAGTCATAGTATATTTAGTCCTTTTTTGTAGTACAAACCCTTTAGAGAGCCTCCTAGAGCTTTTTAGACATTTAACCTTAATATTTACTATGTACCAGCTATTAAAACAGCTTGTACCAATTACTTAAACGTAAGTACATATATCTAACTAAACTACTAGTATTCTAAGTATATATACTTTATGTTACAGCAACTGGTACAAAGGGCTAACTTGTAACATATCTCAACAGTATCTAGTATTATTCATTGTAGAAAATAGGATAAAGGAGGCTGGTACTGTGATATTAAGAGACGTAGAACAGTTACTGACAATAGGATTTAATAAGGAATTTGACATAATTAACCGTAAGGAGAGACTGGAGACCTATCTAAAAGTGAACACGAAGGCAATACGTGGAGGTCTAATTAAAGAGCTAGGAGCTACAGATTTCGCCGTATTAATGGCTATAGCGTCATTTATGGACGGTGATGGCAACTGTTACCCAACTCAGAGACAGATAGCTAAGATAACTGGTATGAGCTTAACTACGATAAATACAGCTATATCTAGACTATTAAAGTTTAAGATTAATGATAGACCGTTATTAGAGAGAGAATTAAAGGGAGACGGCATTAGGAAAAATAGTTACTATAGCTTTACTAATTACTTAGAAGGTATTGAGGAGCTACAGCTATCTAGTGAGGATAACAGTAAACCTAAATCAGCTAAGGATTATCTAGAATTATTCTGTCAGGTTTACGAGGAGACATTTGAGGTGCCGTATGTTCCTAACTATGGTAGAGACGTGAAACTGATTAAGGATAAAATGATAAGCACATACTCAGAGCAGGATATTATTTATATAATTGAGACAGGCATTAGAGACTACAGTATTAAATACAGTAATCCTAAATATAAATACCCTACTGTTCTAATGATTACAGGTTGGTTAGGCAATACTGTTATAGCTGATAAAAAGGCAGAGACTAAGATACAAGATAAAATAAGCAGTATAGAAGATAGCTATAAGGGAGTAGACTTCTCTAAATTCTTATAATTTTATACTGAGTATATACAGAGAGCTTTAAATAGGCTCTCTTTTCTTATACATAAGCAAACTGAGTATATACCCGGTTACACGTGTTATACTTAGTATATACTCAGTTTTTTAAATTGTGAGGAAAACAGAGGAAAAAGGAGCTAATTTATGTTAACTCAGTATAAACTAAGTATATCAGGGAATATAAAGTTGCTAAAATGTTATACTCAGTATATACTAAATATTGTAGTCAGCGAGAGCTACTACGGCAGATAACTTAATAATGTATATACTCAGTATATCAGGTGCGTAAATAAGAGTAGAAATAATGGAGAGTTGACTGGAGATAACTGGATAATGTATACTTGAATTAAGTTATGTAAACACATAAAACAATTAAATAGAGAGATAGGAGACGTGTAAAATGATTAGATTAGGAATTGACTTAGGAAATGGATACACTAAATTCGGAGGTATGAAGTTCGCTAGTAAGACTAAAGTAGGTAGACTGGCTGGGCTGGCTGGACTAGGTAATAAACCTGAGGAAATGCACGAGGTAGCATATCAAGGAGCTACGTACATTGTAGGAGACGGAGAGCCATTTACAGCGCCTGATAGATACTTTACAGGAGTAGACTATGAGCTATGTTTATTGACAGCTATAGGATTATCTAGTAAGGAAATATCAATAGACTGTGAGATATGTGTAGGGCTACCAATTATACCATATATGAGCGAGACTAGAGCTTTATTAGAAAAGAAGTTAAACGAGCTTACTAAGAAAGATAAGGCTAAGATTACTATAAATGGTCAGGATAAGCTGATAAGAATAAAGAGAGCCATAGTATTCGCTGAGGGAGCTTATGTTATGGATACTATGGAGACTGATAATATAATTACAATAGACTTAGGAGCTGGTACAGTTAATGTAACTCAATGGAATAACTTAGCCCCTGTAGCTTATGATACAGTACCTAAGAGCTTTAATAAGTTATACAGAGAGATAGCTAATCATATTAAAAATACAGGACGTGGTACAGTTACTCCTGCATACATTGAGGATAACTTTGGAGCTACTGAGATAGATATAGACGGTAAATTAGTTGATATATCAGACACTAGACAAATGATAGCTAAATATGTTAGCTCTCTAGTATCTAATGTTTATGATATATGCGACGTACCACAAGCTAAGAAAATACAAATATTTGGAGGAGGGGCTGTGGCTACAGCTGACTACTGGAAAAACGCTTTCGGTGAGGAGAGAGAAGGTATCGAGGTGCTACCTAACAGTCAATTTACTAACTCAGAGATATATCAAAAAGTTATTGAGAGAGTTAAGTAATGGCTAGAGAGTTAAAGCCAGTATCTTTTAATCCTGATACCAAAGCAGATAGGGAGATACTAGAGTATATTGAGGAGCTAGGCGTATCGTTTGGCTCCTACGTAAAACTCCTGATAAGAAAAGATATGAGAGCAGGAGGCTCTACAGTATCTGAGACAAATGATACAGCAGAGATAGCCAGTCAGCTTAAAGAGTTAGTAAGTATATTTAAGGCTGGAAATATCTCTATAGGGAATACTGGTACAAATGAAACAGATAATGAGATAGATAAACCTGAGGAGACTGAGGAGGAGCGTAAACAGCGTCTAGCTATGGAGAGCTTTTTAGGACTGGGAGGCAGATAATGCCTCTCTTTTTTGTTGCTTATTTTTGGGTAAAAAAAGAAAAGAGATAGGCTACTAACCTACCTCTATTCACACACAAAACAGATTAAATAACGAGATACTTAATCTATATAGTCAGTTGAGAGCTGACTACAGTTAGTATTATACTATTACACCTATTTTATGTCAACTATTAATTTATAGAGCTACTAAGAAACTATCAAAGCCAGCCTTTTTAAGTTTCTCCTGCTGAGCTACAGCGTTCTCTCTACTAGCGTAAGTACCACAAACTACTCTAAACATAGTCTCACTAGTTACAGGAGCTGGAGCAACGTATGCTGTATTGGTAATACCCTCAAATAGAGCCTTAGCTATCTTGTCAGCGTCCCACTTGTCCATATCTCCCTTATTATCACAAAAGCCTAGCTCAACTAATATAGCAGGAGCTACAGTCTCTCTAAGTACATGGAAATTAGCAGTTTTAACTCCTCTATTATACCAGCCTACTTGTGCTACTAGCTTGTCCTGTATTCTCTGAGCTATTGCTTTAGTACTAGAGCTTGTACTTGTGTAAGTATAAGTCTCTACTCCATAAGCTGAGCCATTATAGCTGTTTAAATGTAAAGATACAAATAAGTCCAGCTTTTGAGCGTTAGCCTTAGTAGTTATACCTTGTAGCTGAGCGTTAGTAGAGCTAGCACTATCTACAGTACAGTTAATTACTGTATGTCCCTTCTCTTGTAACCTAGCTATTAACATCTTACCTACTTCTCTGTTCTTATCTACTTCTTTAGCAATACCTACGGCACCTGTACCAGCACCTGATAAGCTGTGTCCCATATCAATTCCTATAACCATAATTATTCCTCCTTTGTTTTCTTCTCCTCATTCTTTAGGTCTATTAAACTATCCTTAACCAGCCTAAACTCCTCGACTAGCTTACCCTTATAAAAGACTAGTCCAGCACCTATAAAGCCCCAATGTATACCACAGTTTAAAACGTATCCTAATCCCATTCCTGCTATCGCTAAAATAATAAACGTGTACTGGTCTTTTATTGGTGGCTCCCAGTTGTTTAACAGTAGGCCTATAATTATTAAGGTAAGTCCTAACTGTATTATACTTACTGTAATTTCCATTTATCTCTACTCCTTTTCTACAAAATAAAAAGAGACAGTTTTTGATACTGTCTCTTATGCTACTATTAAATCACCTTTTCCCTCAGCTTTTAATATAAAATCAATTTCCTCTTTGTACTCAGGGTATCTCATAATAACCTCTTTGTAGTTTAACATTCCCTTAATAATTCTCATTGCTAAATATCCAGCCATAATAGTTTTATCTCCTTTTTCTTTTATATTTTTTATACTAAACTCAGACGCAGTTGACATTAACAAGAAGTCAACGGCGCTTTGAGTTAGATATATACCCATTTCTAATTCTTTTGTTTTTTTCTCTACTACGTCAGCCTTATTAGGTATTACTGTAGTATCAGGCTCAACATAGTCAGGATTAATCTCAAATGTCTCAGTATCGGCATTATACTTTTGGTTAAAGCCTACAGGCTCCTCTGTATCTATGCAGTACATTCCATTACCAAAAGTATCTTCTTTTAGCGTATCGGTTAGAGCAGGCTCTGCTGTTAAGTCAAATACCTGCTCTACTATATTAGTCTCTATATTCAAATAAACTCTATACATAAATTACCTCCTATTTTTCATTCCAACTAGTATATCCCCCATTAATATAACCTCTAGTATATATCCTAGCATTATTGGAGCCTAAACATATCTGATAGAAGTCAGCACCATTATACCACCTTATTTGTAGTACTACTCCAAAATCCACCCCTGACGGTCTACCTGATGTACTAGGATTAATACTATACCACCCACTCTGTAATTGAGAGTTTAGATTAGTAATTAATGGAGCGTGAGTAGGAATACTACCAAAGCCTAAATCTCCATAAGACGGCTTATTGTGGTTGTGATATAAAGTACACCACGTACCCTCACCATGTACATTAGTATTCCTCATAGCAAAGTTAGTACTAACATTTTGTCCCACTATTTGTAGACCGTATTTATATCCGTCTCTATTCTTAGAGTGGGCTGAGTTTATCAACCAGTTCCAACCATCAAAAGGCATATTACTAGCCCCTTCTCCGTCGTAAAAACCTGATTTCCATACGTTATTAAAGTTTGTAATTTTTGTTGAGGCGTTATCTGAGCTACCACCAACATAGTTATCGTGTCCGTGGTTACTAGCTGAGGCTCCTAACCAATTTCTGATAGCTGTTGTATCAGAACAAAATCTTATATAATTATCGCTAGAGTTATTAACTCTAAATGCCATAGCTCCTGATATAGTAGACTGATTAGTAAAGTTAGACCTTACAAGTCTAACGTTAATATCTCCTGAACTATCTCTCTGTGCTAGTTTGTGAGCAGTAGCTCCAGTATCTGCTCCTATTTCTGCTAATGACCAGCTTACATTATCAGCCCCATTAACAGACTTACTAGTATTACCGATAGTAATAGTCCTAGCAGTTCCCCAGTTAGCTGTAGTGATATTGCCTGAGCCATTGAATGGCGTACCGTTAATAGTTCTAGCTGTTTGTAGAGTAGTAGCCGTTGAGGCGTTACCTGATAAGGTTCCGGTAAATGTGGGAGCTGATACTGTCCCTGCAAACCTAGTGTTACCACTCTCATCTAATAATGTTACTGACTTATTAACTGTGTTAGTCCCAGCGTCTACGGTAGACTTATTTGTATACTGTAATAAGTATTTATCTTGATAGCCTCCCATAGTAAAATAACCATTATTAGAAGGGTATCTATAAAGCATAACGTAGGCTCCTGCTGTAGTTGAGGAGTTTATTAAAGCATTACCCTGATTACCTGCTATATAGGTAGTAGTATTATGACTAGTAGTTATCTTACCTGTCATAGTCCCACCACTTAAAGGTAGATAACTATGTGTATGGTTACTTGCACTAGCTCCTATTTCAGATAGAGACCAGCTTACGTTAGCTGAGCCGTTTACAGATTTAGTTGTACTACCTATAGTAATATTTCTAGCTGTACCCCAGTTGGCTGTTGTTATATTAGCACTACCGTTAAAAGACGTACCGTTAATAGTTCTAGCTGTTTGTAGCGTAGTAGCCGTTGAGGCATTACCTGACAAGGCTCCGGTAAATTTACTCGCTGTAACATTTTTACTGCCTAGTGTAACGTCAGTAGCCGTAATTAACATTAAGTCTCCATGTGTATTAGTCCCACTACTAACTACAAATTTACCAGTTTGGAAGCCAACGCCCCCTAACTGTTCAGTAGTATTACTAAAAGCTATACTACTTCCATTACTTGCGTGATTTCTTTGGATAACTAAGCCATAATAATCAGCCATAGATATTTTTCCACCACTTAGCTTTAAGTAACTACTATCATGGTTATGACTAGTGGGAGCGAATGAAGTAGGTTTTCCAGTTACATTAGCCCACTCCACAGCTTTAGCAGTATCAGCTATTGTAGCACTTGTAGCCTTAGCTGTTTTACCTAGATACACGCTGTCGTGAGTATGGTTACTAGCTGACGCTCCTATATCTGCTGGAGTAGGTTTATTGTTTGAAGTATACACCTTTTCCCACGCTGACCACGTACCATTAGTACAATATCTTATATATATAACCTTCTCGGCACCTCTTATATATGTTTGTTTAGTTATATAGTCTGTAGAATTAGCCCACCTAATTATCTCGACCTTTAAAGAAAAGGCGCTCTTAGTGTTATCGTTAGGTCTACCAGTAATACCACTACCCCCTCCATCAGTTGGACAATAGTAATGAGCCACCTGAGGAGAGCCTGACGCTAGGTTATATGTATCTAAAGATACTGTTTGTCCTGATAAATTAGTAGCCAGTATTGATGTGTGAGTGTGATTTTTATCTGACTTATTAGCTAATTTACTGTCCATCTTAGTATCTATACCAGCTATAGCCGTAGATACGTCCCTCTTTAATACCGTTACTGTCGAATTAGCATTTGAGACAGTTGAGTTAACCTCTGATATTTTATTATTTACAGTTTGTAACTTATTATCAACCTCAGCTACTTTTGAGTTAATAGTGCTAGTGTGTTCTGTAATTTTAGTATTAACAGTATTAGTAAACTCTACTATCTTAGCATTTACTTTACTAGTCAATGTATTTTGAGTAGCTGTAACCTCTGTTACCTTATCATTTACCTTTTTAGTAAGAGTTGAACCTAATGTATCAACTTGTCCCTGTATAGCTGTTAGCTTATTATTTACCTGAGACTGTACCTGTGTTAACTTAGTATCAGCCTTACTATTCATACTAGCAATAGCTGTTGTTACTTGTTGCTGTAGGTCCACTAACTTTGTATCAGTTGTCTCATTCATTCCCTCAATAGCTGTATTTACCTGAGCCTGTAACTGAGCCAGCTTAGTATTAGTAGTATTATTCATATTAGATATAGCTGTATTTACCTGAGACTGTAACTGTGATAACTTAGTATCAGCCTTACTATTCATACCTTTTATAGCTGTATTTACCTGAGACTGTACCTGCTCTAATTTAGTGTTAGTCTTAGTCTCCATTAGCTCTATAGCCTCGTAGGAGTCTCTAATAGCTTTTTGTAATACTGTAAACTCATTAGTACTCTCTATAAAATCACCGTCATTTAATTTTCTATCTACTGTAATATAAAAGGTCATAGTAGTAATTAACTCTTTACCCTCTATCTCTATCTCACAATCAAGCTCTCCATCTACGGCTGTCATCTGATTAGTTATTTTTACCTCTATCTCTCCAGCCCTAGCGTCGATTATTTCAGCAAAATTATAAACACCTGTACCGTCAGGCTTTTTAGCTATAAATTTTACAGTTTGTCCTGTAAGGTCTACAGGTTTTCCGTCCTCAGAAAATTTTATGTGTAGCTTATTACCTGTATCTATTGGCTTAAGTTTTATAATCTCAAATATGTCTCTTTTAATATCAATTAACATACAGTACGTTCTATTAGCCATTGTATTCCTCCTTTAAAAAAAATGATACCGTATCTACTATCTAGCACAGTAAATACGGTATTTAATAAGTAATTTATCTAAGTTTATATAAGTCTTTTTCAGATAATAGACCTAAAGACATTAGCTCCTCTATAGTGTATTTCTTAGTACCAACAGGTACTATCTCCTTTGTCTCTAGGTCCACTCTGTATCCGTTAATATCCTGTAATACAGCCTCGTCAGTTGATATATTCATACAGTCGTATACTATCTCATAATCTATATAGGATACTGGGTACATATCCTTTATAGTTGTATACAGGTCTGAGCCTGTAGCTGATATTATATTTCCTGTTTGTTTGCTATATATAATAAACATTATATCTCTCCCTTTTGATTATTAATATTCAATTTTATAAAAAGCCCATATACATAACATTTAATTTTCCTCTGTAGGCTGGATATGTTTCAGAGCTGTTAGGATTACGCACCATTAATTTAGGTAATACTGTTACGTATCCTAAGCCTTTAGTACTCTCGTCGTACATTTCTACGTTACATACGTATATTAAGTCCGAATGATTTTCAGGTATAGCATTACCAGCCCACCAGCTTACTACATAGTCCTTACCTTTGAACTCCTCAGGAAAATTACAGCGCACATAGGTATTAGATGTGGCCCCATATATTGAACCTAAATAAGTGTAGTACTGATATGGCTTACCTCCATTAAAATTACTAGAGTATCTCTCTAGCCCAGTCGTACCTATCTTAGTATAAGAGCCGTCGCTATGTATCCATTTACTATATGTATCAGTATGCTCGGCTTTTGTTGTACCAGTTCCCCCTATTTTAAAGCTACTACCGTCAAAAGTATAAGTCTTACCTTTTAAGATACCGTCAGCCTGAGCCTGAGCCACTATCTCCACCTTATTAGCCGTTTGACTAATACTAGTAGTATTTGAACTTACTATAGTCTCTAATCCACTAACCTTATTTTTGACTTTATTTACCTCTGAGATGTTAGTAGAAATACTACTAGCGTTCTGATGTATGCTACTGTTTGCTGTAGCTATTTTACCGTCTAGCGTGTCCACGCTCTTAGATACCTCTGACCGTATATCTGAGGCTGTCTGATTTATAAGAGACGTATTACTAGATATTTTGCCGTCTAGCCCTTTTACCTTATTAGAAATCTCAGACCTAATATTAGTAGCTGTTTGAGATATTAGAGACGTATTACTAGATATTTTACCGTCCAGTCCTTTTACCTCATTAGCTACCTCTCCCCTAATCTCAGTAGCTGTCTGAGAGATAAGCGCCGTATTACTGTCTATTCTACCGTCAGCGTATTCCTTTAGGTTAGATAACTCTCCTCTAATTTCCTCAGCTGTTACTGATAGCTTACCCTTTAAAGTAGTTACTACCTCGTTAGTGCTTTCTATAGCATTACCTAGCTCGTCGTAGCTGGTCTCCATTTCCTTTCTTACCTCAGACACTTCTAGGCTTATCATATCTTTAGTCTGTTTAAGAACAGTATTACCCTTTTTTTCTACATAGTCCTCTACAGCACTCTGTACTCCTTGTATAAAGTCATTAACTAGGTCTCCTAATACTAACTCCTCAACCTCACCAGTAATGGCGTTACGCTTAGTCTCCTGTACCTTAGCTACTAGGTTTACATTAAAATACTCGTGATATATTTTTATAGTATCCCCAGTATTAAGACCCCTAAGGTTACTAAATCTCTTATACTCTACTGTATTCGATAGGTCTATAAAGTCTATTTTAAAAGATACTACAGGCAGGTCTACTACTCCCCAAAGCTCATTTAATACTTTACCTTTTAGCTCCAAAGGACTTTCTATATCCTCAAATTTAAGTACAGCAGATAATACCTTAAAGTAGTCTCCAGCTCTAGGAGATACTAACCAGTCGTCTCCATTATTAACGTCTCCTATAGTGATACCGTCTTTACCTACTGGCTTAATTCTTGTATATACTCCCTTATAGTCTCTAGTCTCCGTAAAGCCTGCTATATTCTTTCTAAATGTTACAGCTATTGGAGATATAATACCTATAGTCTTTTTAATACCTATATTAAAATTATCCTGTAATAGCTCTCCTCCCCACCTTTCTAGTATCTTTTTATGTATACCGTCAAATGGTAGCTCGTCCACAAAGTAGGCTGTACTAATAGTCTCAATATCTGTCTCTAATACAGTAAATCTCTTATCTAGCACTACCTTACTTAATGCAAAGTCTGCTTTACAGTCTACAGCTCTGTAGTCCTCTATAATATCTAAGTTAATATCATAAGTAATGTGGTATAATACAGCCTTTATCTTTACCTCTGTATCTTGTATATTCTCCTGAGAGTACAGTCTAAATAGCTGACCACACGCCTTAATAATACTGTGCTGTCTTAATAATTTATATTTGCCTCTGTCGTCCTTCGATAACTCAATTTCTAAAGAGTACTCCCCATTAAGTTTATGAAGGATAACAGCTGATATGGTTATATTATCTAAGACAGCCTCCCCGTTATGTGTAAAGTCTGTCTCAGTTGGTTTATATAGTGTTATCATTCGTTATCCCCTCCTACTTATAAGTACAGGAGTAGTCCTATATTATAAGGCTCTCCAGCGTGGTAAAATATCTATCTTTGAGGCATTTGATACAATAGTATTTATTCCCACTTTAAAGATGGGGAAATTACCTATCATTTTGTCATTAAGTACATTGTCGTCCTTAAAGCACTCCATTAGCTCACTATCTACCTCTATATATTCAGATACTCCCTTAAAGGTAATAGGCTCACCGTTAAGAGTTAATGTTATATTCCCTGAGCCGTAGACCTTCATATACGGTAGAGCTATAGTATCTGTCTCATTATGTATCTCTGTATTATTTGAGACAGTATGCAGACAAAGCCCCTGCCTATAGTGAGCGTAAGGCTGACACTCAAAGGTAATTAAAAAAGAGCCAGTATTTTCTACTAACTCCTCAAAATCTACCTTACTTATCATTTTAGCCTCGTACTCCAGCTCCAGCTCGTCGCTTACTTGCAACTTACCAAAAGGCTCAGATAACCAGCGTTTTATTTTTCTAATGTGCTGAGGAGTAAAGCTCCCCACTACTAGACACTCAAAATCTATAGTAAATGTACCGTAAGTACCAGTATCTAAAGTAAGGGAGCCGTCTCTAAACGGCACCTCTATAGTATTTACTTTTCTCTCAGGTATAGTCCTTATAGGAGCTGTCTTTATACCTATCTTAAACTGTTTAGAAGATACTCCATTGTAAACAAAGAAATAACCTCTCTTATCCCTTCTAGTACTCATTATCTTACCCCCTTAGCAAAATTGTAGCGTTGTCTGTAGTACTCTAACTCTTTAGCTAGCTGTGCTACGTCCTGCTCTCTGTTGTTCTCAAAATGTTCAATATGGATAGAAGTATTACCTCCACCAGTAGCTCCAGCCTCACCTGCTAAGATTTTATCTATAAGCTCCTGCTGTTTATCTATACCTATTAACTTTGGTAACTTGTGTAGTGGTAATATAGCCTCCTTACCAGCCTCACCAAAGCCGTGATTACCTATTACAGTTGGCTTAGTGAATATACCACCTTTAGCGTGCCAGCTAACCTCAGGTATCTTAGGGATATTAAAACCAAAGCTCTTACCCCCCATTACAGGTACCCACTCAGGCACGTCAAAGCTAAATTTATTCATAGCTCCTATCATACTATTTATCATTCTAATGATACCGTTGACTACTCCAGCTATACCTGATTTAATACCGTTCCACGCTCCTAATACATTTGACTTTAGAGAGTTAAAAGCATTAGTTACATTAGTTTTTATATTATTAACAGGCGTCATAATAGCAGACTTGACATTATTCCAAACAGCCATAGCGTCAGCCTTTACAGCGTTCCACTTATTTAAAGCGTCTGTCTTAATCTCATTCCACTTATTTAATAAAGCTGTCTTGATATTAGTTACTAGGTTAACAATATTATTCTTAATTTCATTCCACTTATTAACTACGTCATTTTTAATTTCAGTAAGTTTAGAGAATAAATAAGATTTAATCTCATTCCATTTATTAACTATATCAGTCTTAACCTCATTGACCTTATTTAGTATATTAGTTCTAATCTCGGTCCACTTATTTAATATGATAGTTTTCCACTCGTTGACTATATTTGTTATATATGTTTTAACTTCATTAAATTTATTTTTAATGTCATTGTATATATCAGTTACATACTTAAATACTGTTTTCTTTAAGTAGTCCCACGCTGTTTTAAATACAGTACAAATACCTGTCCATATCATAGCTATAAATATCATAATAGCTTGAAAAGTTCCTACAATAATAGCCCTAACAATATCTACAGCAACCTTAACTATTCCACCTATTTTATCCCAAACAGCTTGGAATACAGCTACTATAGCTTTCCATATAGTCTCTACAATGGTCTTAACTACAGTAAATACAGTTGATATAATACCTTTAATAAACTCTAAGGCTATATTAAAGCAATTTTTTATACCTTCCCATATAGATACAAAGAAGTTAGATATAGCTGTCCATACTGAGCTAGCCACCTCTTTAATAGAGTTCCACACTTCTAATAGATACCCTTTTACAGCGTTCCATATCTCAGAACACTTAGTTTTTATAGCCTCCCACGTTTGAGAGAAAACCTCCTTAATAGTTCCCCATACTTCTACAGCTTTAGCCTTAACAGTATCCCAGTTCTTCCATAGAGCTATACCAGCTAATACAAGAGCCATAATACCCATAGCTACCCACGTAGCTGGATTAGATAAAAAGGCTACATTTAAGCTCCACGCTACTTTAATAACTGTGGATATAGTTTTAGCTAATGTAGTTAGTCCTCCTATGATAGCCCCTGACGTTAAATATAAATTAAAGCCAGCTATACCAGCTGTCAGGATTAGAAAAGCACTACCTAGAGCTATAACAGTACCTTTATGGGTGTTAAACCATTTATCTAATTTCATTACCCAGTCAATAGCCTCAGTAATACCGTCCACCACGGCTCTTACTGGCTCCTTAACTTTCTCATAAAGAGCTATTTTAAGACCTTCCAAAGCACTCTCTAAGCTATCAATAGAGCCTTTAAGGTTATCGGACATAGTATCAGCCATAGCCTGAGCTGAGCCGTCAGCTTTTTCTAACTTTGCTGTAAAGCTGTTAAGTCCTTCCTCACCAACTCCCATTAATACGTTCCACGCTGATAGAGCCTCCATACCTGCTATCATAGTGAAATAATTATTTTTCTGCTCGTCGCTCATTCCAGCCGTAGCTCTTGTAACGTCCCCTATGATAGTATTAATACTTCTCATTTTACCGTCATTATCATAGATAGCTACTCCTAGCTCATTCATAGCCTTAACTGTTGAGGCATTACCTGACGCTAATCTGTTAAGTATTGCTCTTAAAGCTGTACCGGCCTCACTTCCCTTAATACCGGCGTCTCCTAATTTAGAGATAGCACTAGCCACAGTCTCCATAGATTGGTTAGTAGTTTGAGCTAATGGAGCTACGTACTTAAAGCTCTCTCCTAATAATTCTACGTTTACGTTAGCGTTAGAGCTTGCATATGCTAACACGTCGGCAAAGTGTCCAGCCTCGTTAGCTTGCATACCGAAACCTGTCATAGCGTCCGACGCTATATCTGCTACTCTTGCAAGGTTTGAACCTGAGGCTATAGATAAATTTAGGATAGCTGGTAGACCTGCCATTATATCCTGAGTTTTCCAGCCTGCCATGGATAAATACTGCATACCCTGAGACGCCTCTGAGGCACTAAAAGCTGTAGTAGAGCCTAGCTCTTTAGCTAAATTAGTAAGAGCTATAAAGTCGTCTCCTGTAGCTCCTGATATAGCACTAACTTTACTCATTTCATACTCAAAGCTCTTACCAGTCTCTACTATGTCTTTGCCTAAGTCTGTTACCTGCTTACCTAATACAGCTAGACCAGCTACCTTACCTATCTTACTTAGTACATTAGATAGGCTAGTAGTATTCTTTTCAGCACCAGTTAGATTATTCTGTAAGCTCTTAAAGGAATTTTGTAAGTCCTTCATATCGGCTCTCAGCGTTACTAAAATATCATTACTAGCCATTATACTCCTCCTTATTTTTCTTAAATAATTCTTTTAAGTAGTTAAGCTCTTTCTGCTTATCTTCTTTGTTTATCTTTGTCTCTGCTTGCTTTTGTTTTTGCTCAGCCTTACTAAATAATGGCTCCCACTTCTTGCCTCCTAGAGCTTTACCTATAGAGTTATAAACAGCAAAGCTAGCATTATCTAAAAGAGTTAATCTGCTCTTAGTGTTGTACTTTACAGCTATCTCTGCCTCAGCTGGCGTCATTAACCAAAACTCAGATGGAGCTATATGTAAGTCCCCCACACAGGCTCCGTAGTATTCCTCTAATATGTCAAAAAAAGAAGGAGGAGGAGCTAAAACAGCCTCCCCCTCCATGTATCCAGTATCAGCTGAGCCTACTACTTTTTTGGCTTAACTGTGTTACCAAATGTAGCAGACAGAGCCTGTCCTGCCTTTTCAATTAATACCTGTAGTCCTTCATTTTCTATACAAGCGTCGATAATGTCCCCAGCTTGCTCTCTAGTTAGTGCTGGCTCCTCGTGTAATAGTCCAGCCCATACAAGTAAATTAATATCTTTAAATGAGATATTGTTACCTAACTCAGTAATAGGCTTATCTAATTGCTCCTCTAATATCATTAATGAGTTAAATGTATATCTTAAATTTCTAGCCTTATCAGCGTTAATAGTTACAAATTTTTTCATAGTGTTTATTCCTCCCAAAATTAAATACTTGAATATTAATAATCAATTTCTTTTACCTTAGCTAAAATAAAAGAGACAGCTTTTGAGACTGCCTCTATATGTGTTATTCAGTTTTTACTATTTCTTTCTTGATAACTCAGCCTAAGCTGGTACAGCTTTAAGCTCTCCAGCTCCTGCCAATGATAAAGAGTATGTCATAGCGTCGTCATATGGAGCCTCTAGTGGGAAATCTGTAATAACTACGTCTCCCTCATATCCTGCTCCAGTTTTTGAGTTAACCATTTGTACCTTTAATATTTCTCTGTTTATAAATGCTTTTTCTAATTTAGCAAAGTTTTCGTCTCCGTCAATTAAGATACCGTCTGTATCTATAGACCACTCTCCCATACCTGCTATAGAAGTTTTCCAACCACCAGCACTATCTTTACAAGTAGTATCTATAGTGTCTCTACTTCTATTAAGTGTAGCCCCTCTTTGACCTGCTATAGCCACGTACTGAGCTGGTGAGCCTGTCTCTGCTACATTAACTTTTAATAGTATGTCCATACCTGCTGTAACTGACATTATTTAAGTCCTCCTCTATTCTTCCTCTGTTTTTCTATGTCTCTCTAATTTTGAGACACCTAAAAGAGACAGAGTATACTTTACAGCGTCCTTAGCTTGATAGCTCTCAGGAAATTCTGTAACTATAACCTGTCCTCTATAGTAAAAATGTTTATATGATTTATGATTTATTTCTAAATCTAATTTAGTCCCTGCCTCAAAAGCGTCTAATAATAGCCCATAACTCTCGTCATTAATAAGAGTAAAGCCAGCACATTCTACAGACCATTTTTTAATACGTGTCATAGCTGTACTATAGTCCCCAGTATCTTTACTAGTTGTATCTATTACTAGAGCCTCTCTCGTTAAGTCAGCGTCCACCTGACCACCTATAACCATTCCATTAATGGCTACGGCTACGTCCAGCCCTGCCATTTTCCTTTTTTGAATTGTCATTAATTACATACCTACCTTACTAACAAGTAGCTGAAAATCACAAGAGAATACATAAGCTCCTGCTTTTGTCTCTCCCTCATAATCAGGCTCATTCATGGACCTACAAAGTATTATTTGATAATCTAAAAAGTCCTCGTCAGTTATAGCTCCTATAGCCTCAATAACTTTATAAGCTAATCCCTCAGCGTCTGCTGGGTGGAGTGCTTTAGTCATTACTTCTATAGTAATATCCTTAACCCCTGCTCCCTCGTCTGAGCTAGCTATTATCATTACCTTTATAGCTTGCTCTAGCTCTGTAGGAAATTGTATAGGATAGATAGTGAGACCTGATTTATTTTCTATATACTCTGTTATTTCCAATATCCTCATAAGCTACCCCCTATCTAAGTCATATATTACGTCTTTTTCTAAATACTTTTTATAGCCCTCCTGACAGGCCTTTGCTGTTTCTTTAAGGTATCCCTTACCTACCTTAAAGGTCTTATCTGAGTAAATGGTTTTAACTCCTGAGCTGTTCTTAGCTCGTGAGCCTTCTCCTAAGTTATAATTACCGTCGTGCATTTTCTCAGCATATAAGTAAGTCTTACCTTTAGCTCCAAAAGTAACTGTACTAACAAAGCTGTTTTTATTGGCTCTGTTCCTGTAGCTCCCTGACTGTTCTAGTCCTCCGTCCTTATAAGGAGTTAAGTCTGTGGCTACTCTATGTAAGTCTTTAGTAATATTAGTCATTCTCTTTTTTACTACCTCGTGGGTATTAGTTCCCATTTTCTTTAACCTACGAGAAATAAATATCTCACAGCTACCACTCATTACACATACACCAGCGTAGTTATGACCTCACCTGATAGGTCCCTAATTTTCCTAGTCTTTATTACTTCATACCTTACATTATTACTCTCTACAGTATCCCCTGCTGTTATTTTGGAGTTACCTTCTATACCAAAGACCATAGTATATTTAAGCTCTTTCGAGTTATAACTTTCCTCTAAAGTAGTTACCTCTCTAATATAGCACCTATGTAGCTCCTCGCTCTCAGATACTATCGGCTTACCCCATTTATCCAGCTCATTAGACTTAATTATTAGCTTTACCTGTAGGTTATATGGTAAATATCCTAGCATTATCTCAGCCTCCTCCTAAAAGAGTAGCCTCTGTAGCTGTCTCTGATAGAAGTAGAATAGCTACCCACTTTTCTCCTAGATATGCCCCCTGTAATAGCGTCAGGTGTAATCCCTAAGCTATCTAAAACAGCTGGAGCTATTGTCCTATCCTTATCTTTAATCGAGACGCTGATACCGTCCAGCGTGATACTAGTGGCTCCTAGCTCAGCTCTTAAAAATGTATCATCAATTCTCATTAAATATACAGCTTGCTCTGCTATATACTCTATCGGTACCTCGTCAGCTAAATACTTTCTAAGTACTCTCTTTAAGATACGCTCAGAGTTATTAACAGCTTTTACTCTCGCTTTACTATCTGCTGTATCCCATACTTTACTATGATAAATATTTTCATCAATATAATTACTAATTTCTGTTGTTTTATCCACTTTATACACCTACCTTGCTGTTTACTGTAATCCGTATACAAAGAAAAAATGGAGAGACTATGTAGCCCCTCCTGTTTAACTTTACTACTTCTTAGCTCTAGCCATTTCACCAGCTGTATTTAAAACAGCAAAGCATTTTTTGTGCTTAGTAGCCAGCCCTAGATACGCCTCTATACGAGTTCTGTAACAGGGTTTAGTATCTAACTCTCCTAAGTCTTTAACTTGGATACCTCCGTTAGATAATCCGTGTACGTACATATCAGTACCAAACTTAACAGCGTATATCTTTTTATCAGGTATTAAGCTGTCGTCTACTGGTCTAATTTCTACTCCACCGTAAAGAGCTACAGGTCTACCAAAGGCGTCTGTACCATTCTCTATATAGTGGTTAGAAGTTTGAAGTAAGCCCATTAACTCTCTTCTCATTTTCTTAGACATAAATAAACAGTCAGCACCGTCTACTACAGCGTCTAATAATTCATTTAATCCGTCTAATGTAATACCAGTTGACTTAATTTCTGTACCAGCTATATGCTCAGCTAATCTCTTATCTAATCCTTTAATAGAGTTGCTTTCTCCAGTTCCTTCAAAGAAGTCTTTTTCAAACTTTCTAGCTACAGCCTTAGCTTTTGCCTCTGTGTGTAAACTTCTTATGTCATTGATATTAGAGTGAGTTTTAGCTAAGAATATGTCTACGTCAACGTCTCCCCCTAAAATTACTAATCTCTCTACAGTTTGCTTAATGTCTGATACTCCCTCTGTATATTGACCATTAACAGCTCTGTACTCTACATTAGGTAACTCCTCCATGATGTCGTAAGCATATCCTGAGCCTACTACTTCAATAAATGGTAATTTCTCCATTACTCCTGACGTTTGTACCATTGTCATAATAACTCCTCTTTGTAAAACGTCCTGAGTTAATAACTTGGCTTGTTCTAATAATACTGCCATAATTCTCCCCCTCAATTCTCTTTAGTAAAATAAAAAAAACTATAGTTATATATCTTTTAACTACAGCTCAAGTCATTTGTTATTTTTTTATAGTGTTGTATGCAAGTTTAAGTAATTGACTACCTGTTAGCTTAGTTGTATCAACATTCTCAGGCTCTATATTCATAGGCTTTCCTATCTCTACGTTAGGCTTTTTCTTCTCTACCTTATTAAATAAGCCCTTAGCCTCAGCCTTATCTAACCAGTTTAATTTTTGAGTTAAATCTAAGTTATCAGGTATAAGCTCCTTATATTCCTCAGGTACTTGACCTAGTTTAGTCTCTACTAATTTAGTAATAAGCTCCTCGTACTCTTTTAACCTAGTATCCTTTGTCTCAATATCTTTCTTTAATGTCTCGTTTTCTTTTGAGACTGTCTCAACCTTTCCAGCCTTCTCTGTTAATGTAACTATTTCAGCTCTTAAATTTTCTACCTCTTTAGAGTAGTCAGTAGCTGGCTCCTTAGGCTCTTTAGGTTCCTTGTTTTCCCTTACTGGCTCAGACGGCTCCTTAGGCTCCTTAGTCGGTTCCTGTGTAGGCTCTTTAATAGGCTCCTTTACAGGCTCGTCTACTTTAACTGGATTACTCATATTATTACTTCCTCCCCTTTTTAAAATTTAGAGCCATACCGTGAAAGGGTACAGCTCCAGTATTTAAAGGGAGGGAGACAGCTAATTAACTAGCCGTCTTTGTGTTCCCTACCCTATCTATATACAAAGGCACGACAAAGCAATTTTAATAAGTAGTATTATTTATTTTTTAAATTACTTAATAATTTCTTATGTAGCTTTTTATCGTCCTCGTGCAATAAGTCAAACTCAGCTATTGGTACTGGTGTATGTCTGCAATTAGGGTGAAATATTAGCCCTGTAGCTTTAAGGCTCTCATAGCTAGGAAATTCTTTTTCCATACCATTTAAACTAATTACCATACCCTCAAAATTACTACAGGCGTCAGTAGCTCCCTTGCTCGGTATTCTAGCTAGGTCATAGCCGTCCTCTAAAGCGTGGTCTTTTAGTCCTTCTATGTGTAAGTGCTGTAGCTTAGTCTTTACTATCAGCTCTATATAGGTCTTTAATTTCCAGCGTCTCCCCTTAGCGTCTATTATCCCTACTAGAGCCTTATCTGATATAAGCCTCTTTAGGTTTTCTCTACTAAGCTCCTTTTTAATTCTGTTCATTATTTCCCTGTGTCCCTGATTAGTTGCTACTCCTAGCTGGATATGTTTCGCTACTATCTCTCTAATAACTTTTTTACTCTCTTTTGAAGTGTGCTGAGTAACAAAAAGTAAGTCCTCAAAAGTATCCATACTAGCCTGAGCTATTTTATCGTGATTTAATAGAGAGTATGGTACAGCTACCATAAGCTCCTCAATAGTTTTAACTGTCTCAGTAGCTACAGCGTGCATAGCTTGCCCCTCTATATAAGCCTCAGCTAATGAGTTGTTAAGCTCCTCAGCTACTTTATTATTAAGCTGGCTTAATTTTTCCTCCAGCTGGACTAATATACTAGCCTGAGCTGTAACATTTGTACTAGTTCCTATATCAGCTACAGCGTCAACCAAAAAGGAGTAAACTTCTTTATAAGCCTCAGCGTAGGTCTTTATAATTCTATCTATATTTTTATCCACAACTCTCGGAGCTATCTCAGGTCTTTTCTTGCCATATGCTTTTAATACCCTGCTTAATATCTCCTCGTATCTGTCCTGTGTCATATTTGCCCTCCTTTTGATTATTAATATTCAAACTACAATAAAAAGAAAAGAGAGCTTTATAGCTCTCCTATCTCATTATCAGTCTCAAAAGGATTAGCACCAGCTGGCTCATTGAATAGGTCAGGAGTAGCTGTTACTGTCTCAGCCTCAGCCTCCTCATTTATTCTCTCTATCTCCTGCTCTGCCTGCTCCTCTGTCATATTATTTAATAACATAATAGCTGTCTTTTGAGACATAGTTTTAGCTCCATTAGTTCTAATAGACATAATATTAGCCTGCTCCATATCGTCCTTAGGTAATCCGTCCTGAAAATGTAAGTTAGGTACTGTTACTACATAGTCGGCTATCCCTAGAGCCTCCTCTAATTTCTGAGCTATATAAAGAGCCTGCTTAATACCCTTAGCGTAATACTGTCTCTTTCTATTAACCTTAGCTAATAAGCTATTCATTTGCCATTTAATAGCCATTGAGCCTGTACCACTTGTACCAGTCTCCTTACCTAAAACTACTGGAGGTACCTCAGCACTCATAAGTAATAGCTCTATTAATCTATCTAGCTCCTGAAAAGCCTCATTAAGATTACTAGACCACGTAATATACTGAGGTACTATGTCCTCTTTACCCATTACCTCAAAGACCTTATCTGTAGCTACTCTAAACTGAGCGTTACCGTATTCGTCCTCAGCTAATAGTCCAGCTGGTACAGCTAGAGCTGGGTTAGCGTGTTTGTCTAATATATCTGATATTTGAGATAATCTATTATTAATCTCATCTAGTAAGGCATGGTGTTCTGTAAGGTCGTCCTTACCTTCCCAGCCCTCTACTGAGCCAGTATTAGGAATATGTACTATTAAAGGTACATTTACTCCAGTAGCTACAGCTACGGCTGTCCCCTCTACAGCCCCATTAATAGTAAATCTCTCTACCTCATTATCAGAGTTAAAATACAATGGAGTTATATCATAATCACAGTAAATTATTTTACCTGCATAGTGGCTCTCTACCTTTAGTATCCACTCGTCAGCACTCTCTGAGTAGTATGGTATAGCTATGTGATAACATTTAATTTTATTTCTATCCCACTCCATAGCCTCAGGATATACAAACTCAGGGTTAATAGTCTCTATGATTACTCTAGGCTCGTCCAGCTCAGGTGGTAACTCTCCAGCGTATTCCTGACCATATCTAACCTTTATAAAGGCGTCTCCTTTGTAGGCATTAGATAAAGCACTCTCATACAACATAATATTTAAGTGGTTTTCCTCATAAAACCTATCTAGTGCCTCCTGCTCCTTCGTGTGTGAGCCATTACCTGCTAGTACTTTTAGGTCCTCACCAAAAAGGAAGTCAGCAGACTTTTTACAGATAGTACCTGCTAAGTTAACCGATACATATAACAGCTCCTTAGCTCTCCCCTCTATTGACATATTCTTTTTAAATACGTCGCAATGATGTCCCTCAAATAATTTCTTATTAACTCTATATCTCTTTATCCTTCTATAATGAGCCTGAGGAGGGAATACCTCACCAGTAGCAAAGAGATTATGTCTTTTATTCATATTCATAAAACTCCTCCTTATAAAATAAAAAAGCCACAGGATTAAATACCTGCTGGCTTTCTATAATATGTTTTTCTTCTTTGTTTTCCTGATAAGTCTACTACTGAGGCTAGAGCGTCAGGTAGGTCGTCGTGGTCGTGGCTACCAAATAGCTCTAACATTTCTAATAGCAAACGCTGGCTCTTATGAAATCTAATATATCCCTGCTCCACTAGTGGCTCCAGTTGCTCTATTCTATCCTCTTTTTTGCCTCTAGGATTAACAGGCATTACTCTAGTCCCATAAAATCCAGCTTTAATAGTTTTCTCGTTAAGCTGTCTATACATATCATACTGAGCCTGAACAGCCTCAACTCCAAAGAGTTTAGGCCTAAAAGTTGCTATCTTTTGCTGAGCCACTTTTAAAGCCTCGTGCATAGGTATTTTGTCAGCCCATGCGTCCAGTATATAGATAACTCCAGTACGCCTATTAACTCCTATAGTAACTATGGCGTTATAGTCAGACCTACGGTTTTTACCTATAGCTATATCCCAAAAGCTGTAGACCTCTAGGGCTGTATTATCACTAGTGAAATATCTACCCTTATCAAATCTCAGGTCTAGCTCATTGTAATATGTAAAGTATTGCTTTTTAAATATACAGCTCTCGTCGTCGCTAGGTCTATTTAAGTATTCACTAGCAAAGGCTTTTGAGCCTACATTAATCTTAATATTAATAAGGTCTTTATAAGGGAAACGGCTATTCCATAAGGTTTTAGCTCCTTTATCCATTTCCTCTCTATTTTCATAATAAAAGGCGTCAGCGTCCTCAGCTCTGTCAGGGTTATCTAGGTCCCTCAGTATGTCCTCGTATTTCTGCCATAAGTCCACCCTGTCAGGCTCTGAGACTATAGCTGAGTATATCTTACTATTAAAATCAGACCTCTTTAAAACGGCTGGCAATAGCCCCTGACCGTGTACCAGCGTACCCATATAAATATACGCCGTGCGTGTTATGTCCCCTATCGGCATAACTACAGAGTTAAACCAATGTAAATTCTTTTCTCTTAGCTCTCTAGTATTTGTATTCTTACTACTCTCTAAGTCGTCCAGTATTACTAAATCAGGTCTATAGGCCCCATGTCTCGCACCTCTCAGCTGTTTACCTATTGAGGCACTTTGTACCTTAATCCTGTTAGCTGTAACAAAGCCACCTTGATTATCTTCTATATTCTTCATTTTATTAGGACTAAGAAGGTCTCCAAAGTCCTCTCTTAACTTCTTATTAAATTTAAGCTGGTCTCCTACCCACTCAATAAACTTTTGAGACATTCCCTCAGTCTCTGATATTATTAATATATAATGTCTTTTATCATATACTATCTGATGTACTGGGAATACGTTTGATAAGTAGGCACTTTTAGCGTGTCCTCTAGGTACTGACCAGCCTATTTTTTTAGTTATATCATCATTTAGACTGTCTAGCGTACTACATAGCTCGTAATGGAATGCTGGAGCGTTTTCCATTGTAGCTCCTGCTGGCATTAAGTTATTTTCATTCTCGGGGTTTCTCTCGTCGCTAAAATACTCGTAAGCAAAGTATAGGACGTCTACGGAGCCTCTAAGTTTTCTGTACTCTCTAGCTATCATTTTTAGCTTATCTATTAAGTACAGCCTATCCTCCTCGTCTACATAGTCCTTACTCCTCAATCTTAGAGCTAGTAAGTCCTGAGCCTGCTGTAATCTATAAAGCTCTTGCTCTATATAGTTCCTTTTCATAGTATCAACCTCCCTACTATCTAGGACAGGAGATACAGATACTTATAAGTATTGCTGTCTCAAATACCTATTTTGAGGCATAAAAAAAGACTAGCCTAAACTAGTCCTAAATCTTTTAACCTTCTATATAATGTAGCTCTTGACATTTTACACATTTTAGCTATCTCACCAGCTGGATATTTACCCTCTTTATAAAGCTCCACAGCTCTAGCTAAGTTAGCGTCCTTATCTAGTTTTCTACCAAATTTTACGCCTCTCTCCTTAGCTACTTCGATACCCTCAGCCTGTCTCTCTAACATCAGCTCTCTCTCGAATTGAGCTACACCAGCTAACATAGTAAATACTAGTCTACCGTGAGCTGTAGTAGTATCTATCCAGCTCTCTTTTAAGCTCTTAAAAGTAACACCTTTAGCGTCCAGCTCATTTACTAAGTTGTGCAGGTCTGCTGTACTTCTTGATATTCTTGTAAGCTCTGATACTACTACAGTATCCCCAGCCTTAACTGTATTTAATAAAGTTTGTAGTTGTAATCTGTCCATATTTTTTCCTGTTTTCTTTTCTTCTAATATAGTATCACAGCCGTACTCTTTAAGAGCTTTTATTTGTCTGTCTAAGTTTTGCTCTCTAGTTGATACCCTAGCGTAGCCTATTACTCTAGGCTTATCTGTAGCTGGCTCCTCAGCCACTTCTACAGCCTCAGGAGCTGGAGCCTCAGCCACGACCTTTTTAGCTTTTTTAACTATATTATCAACTACCATATTATAGCTATCCTCTGAGTACTCTTTTAACCAGTCCTCTCCGTAAAGCTCTATTCCGTATACTCCATATTTCTTTATAAAATTACTTAATACTGTAATGGCTTTTCTCTTATCTCTTTGGCTAGGAAATTCTAAAGTGTCATTATTTACTTTATTTAAAGTGTTTATAGTTCTTTCTAATATTTCCTTTATATCTGTAGCTCCGAATAAGTCTACAGCGATACAGTCTGTAGTAGGTATCTCCTTTACCATTTTAGCTATTATCTTATCTACGTTTTTCATATTATATATTTCCTTTAATCTGTGTGTGTCTTTTGTCTCATTTACTTTATGTGCTTAGTATATAGCAATGTCTCAAATGTGTCAATAGTAAATTTTAAAATATTTTTTTCAGGAGTAGGAGCTATAAAGCTCCAGCTATCTCCATTGTATTTATAAAGTTATCATAGTCTACAGTAGTAGTACGTCTACGATAGCCTCTCTCACTTTCTTTATTATAAATCTGTACCCATACTCCTATAGTACCGTCAGCTCTAAAGTAAGCGTCAGTTATTTTAATGTCTCCATCAGCTCTCTTTACCTTAACGCCTCTGTTATTTGCTATTTTTACAGCGCTTACTAGCTTATCTATATATTTAGTATTTCCTGTTAAGATAGCGTCCAGTACAGCCTCAAACAGCTCTACGCTGTGTACTATGTTTTTAGTTGGTGTTATTACCTTTATTGTCTCATATACAAAGTTAATCTCTAATCTCCAGTCTCCGTAGTTGATATACTCAGCTACTTGCCCTCTTACTTTACCAGTCTTAACAGCCTCATTGTATTTTGCTTTCATAAACTTAAATAATATCTTTTCCATTATATCTATCTCCTTTACTTTAAAATCTGTTTAGTGTGTGAGGCTGGCACCTCTGAGAGCTGGTCGCTCTGTTGTGGCTGAGTAGCCGTATCAGCTGTAGCTCCTGCTGACAATATTAATTGTATATTATCGTCTCAAATGTGTCAATACTTTTTTGAAAATATTTTTTGAATAATAATAATCAAAACAGAGATAAAAAAGAAAAGAGCCGTTAAGCTCCTCCCCCTACTATGTTTATACAGTTCCTCCCTGTTGCTTATGATACTCAACCAACCATATGGCTACAGCTGTGTAATGGCTGTCCCATAACGGTAGGTCATATCCACTCTCCCAGCTAAATAATTTAAAGTCATTATATAATATACTCGCTTTAAACTCATCAGGATTAGCCTCTATTAGACTCTGTAGCTCCTTAGCTTTTCTATCATACATAAAGTCGTCCCATATGCTGGCTCCTAATCTGTAATACATTATAGAATGTACTAGTATTTGTTGCTCCAGCTGGTTTATTTTTTCTAGTATAGTCTGCTCTAACATATTAAACCTCCTATATATTAAAGTAGTTAGGTACTAGGTACTAACAGCTAGTAATTAGATACGCCATTTTTCTGACCTAACTAGGGTATAGATACGCTGTTTTATTTGTTACAGCTACTGGTACATATAGTATATATATCTATAGAAATAATAATACAGTTATATATATGTACTTACGTACCAGCTATTAAAACAACCTGTATCAATAAATGATACAAATATATTATTTAGTTACATATCTATCAAATAAGTTATTTAGATACGCCCATTTTACTGATGTAAACTCCTTGTATCTAGTTCTTATATACCCCGATTTTAATAAAGGGTATCCATTAATATTATTTACTAGTCCATTATCCTGCTCTACGTCCTGATAGAATAAATTTAAGTGAGCTGTAGTGTTTCTCTTGCTGTATATTTTATTATCAAATTTAGTCCAGCTAGCCCTAGCATAGATACGCCCTTTTTCTCTCTTAAACTGTAAGAGCTTTCCCTCTTTTTTATATCTGTAGACAAGGCCTGAGCTACTGCATTTATAAATATGTACTGGCACCTGTACACCTAGTCTATAATCACGTACCAGCAGGTCAATACCTTTAAGGTCTAGCCTCTTACTGGATACCACTTCTACTCCAGCTATCCCCTGTAATACTAGTTTAGCGTGATACTCTATCATATAGCTTATATATGCCCTAGTAGCTCTATTCCATATAGCTTTATGTAGCGCCTTAGTATATCGGTATTTCCAGCCTGTCATACGCTTAAAGTTCTTTGAGAATATGATACGCTTTGTATGCCTCTGATACGCCTCAGCGTACTCGTAAGCCGTAGGTAGCTTTTTAGTATTGTACTCCTCCCTGTAGTCCTCGATAGAATATCTAAAAAGGTTTATACTCTCAAAGGCCGTAACCTCGGGAGCTTTATTCTCCTCAGGCGTTAGCTCATTTATTACCGGAGTAAATGCCTTTGTAGCCAGTAGCTCCTCTAGTTCTGTAGCTGTTAATGTGTTTTTATGTCTTATCTGTTTCATATATACGTCCTCGCTTTATGCTAAAAATTTAAAGCCTACTTTTACCTCAGGCTCCTCAGTCTTTGGATATGATAAAGTACATACAGCGTTATGACCGTAAGCTACAGCTATTACTCTATAAATTACCCACGGCTCACCGTTAAGGTCTACCTCTTTTCTGCTTAGTACTTTTGTTACATAGTTATCTACTAAATTCATATATCCACCTCCTGTCTTTTTATTAGTAATTTACTTGTTACAACTATTAATACAAATAAATTAGACTGGTCGTTACAGTTGGTAGCTGTTGGTAGCTGAGTTATTTTTACTATAGATATTTTCAATAGGCTTTATTTTGGGAAATATTAGGGGGCTATCCCCCTCCGTGGGTATCTGCTGGAGCCAGTACCTGCTGTCTCTGTCTCATTGTCTCAACTATAAAAAATATACAAAAAATTTTCAACTCTCAAAAAATGATACAAAAGCTCTAAAAAGTTTATATTTTTTCTTCAAGTCTCAAACTTTGTCTCAAATAGATTAAAAGTTTAAAAGTTTTTACAGAGTTAAGCCATTTAATAGCCCTCAAATTTTTAATAACTTTTCAGTATCATTTGTACGCTTTTGAGACAGTAAAAAGGTATAAAAAAAGAGCTGGATAAAGACTAAAAATAAAGCTCTATTATTTAGCTCTATTATTAAGTCCATATCCAGCCCATAAAATAGGTACCCCTTAAAAGCACCTGTTATAGCCCTAGCTCCTTTAGTACGTCCTCTGTAGATACCTCAGCCTTAACTGTAGTAGTCTGTTCCTGTACGTCTTTAAGTCTACCCTGATTTTTAAGCATTAGCTCTATAGCCTTTAGCTTATGAGCGTCTTGTCCATAGGCCATAATATTTCTAAGCGTACTATATGTATCAGGTAAAAAAGACCTGTTAAACTCCTCAGCTCTCTCTATAAGAGCGTCGTTAAATTCAGGCTTATTCTTCCAACGATAAAGCGTGGCTCTATCTACACCTAACTCCTCGGCTATCTGATTATTAGTTTTCCTTTCTATATCTTTCATAACTAGCAACTCGATAGCCTTTTTTTGTGTCGCAGTCAGTCTCTCTCTACCCATATATTTTTATCCTCCTTTATACGGTTTATCTGACCAGTTAATACTTTATTCTAACCAGTTATAAACCAGTTTTTTTACAAGCTACTAATCTATCTCAAAATCAGATATTTACTAGCTTGTAGGTGTTTTTTATTGTTTAGTTTTCTGTTAGTTTTCTGTTTAGTTTTACTGTTAAAACAGTAGTTTAGGGCAGTAGTTTTCAGGAGTTTTCTTTCACCTACTAGCTTGCGACAGGGTACCCATTATAAGTATGTCGCATTAAATTTAAGAAACTGTTAATAAATAGGCTCTATACTGATAAATTGATAATAAAAAAAGGAGCCTCAGCTGGCTCCGTATTTTCTATTCTGCTATTTCTATGTACTTCTTAATCATTGCATAGGCTCCTACTATTGATAATCCGATATAACCAAAGAATAAATAAAATATTCCTGTACCTGCTATTCCTAGACCTGTCTTTACTAGTAGCTCCAGTCTTTCTATTTTTCTTCTTTTCTTAGCTAATAGTCTAGCTCTTTTCTTTCTAATCTCTCTCATGTATTGTTCTTTGTTCTCCATATTTAATCTCTCCTCGTTTTGTGTGTAATATTCTCAGTTAGAGCTATATATACCAGTAAAGACCTCAGGTCTTTATTTAGTTTTCCTATCAGCTCCTCCTGACATAATTAATTATATATTAATGTCTCAAATGTGTCAACACTTTATACATATATTTTTTGATTATTATTATTCAAGTTTTAGGACGATAAAAAGGAGCCAGCTCTAGCTCCTCATATTGCTTACTCTTTAATGTATCCTCAAATTTATCTACAGCTCCAGCATTAATAGCGTCCATAGTAGCTACTACTACTCTAGGCTCTGCTGTTAGGTATCTCTGTCTCATATGAGCTACAGCGTAGTATATAGCTCCATACTCCTCCATAGTTAAGCTCTTATTAAATTCTACAGCTCTACATAAGCTGTCAATGTCTTTTATATCAGCCGTATCTATAAAGGCTCTAATAGCCTCTCTATAGTATCTCTTTTTTATGTCCCTTAGTTTAAATATTTTCATTATTTCCCCCCATAAGTTCGAGCTATTATACCGTCCAGCTCTCTTAATTCTTTTTCTTCTTTTTTAGATAGTGCTGGTCTTTGACTTAATATAAAACATATTAAACCAGCTAATACTAGAGCCGTAGCTACTGGTAGTCTCTCTATCATTGCATATCTCTCCTATCCCTTTTTATATTTGCATATGTATTATTAACCTCCCGTATAGTAGAGCCAGCATAGATAACATTACTACCGTCGTCTATAAAGTACCCAGTACCTCTATAGTCCCTACCGTTATATATCTCATACCCTATCTGTTTAAAAGCTATTTTTAGCTCCATAAAGTTCATATTATCAGCTCCTTACTATATGTAATATTTTACTAGATTTTTTCTAACACGTCAAAAAATTATACTGTTTTTGTCTGTATTAAAATTTAATATAGCTTAGTATCAATTCTGACAGTAAACAAGCTCTCAGATTTTTTAAAATCTAATATTTATACTTTGATACTTATATTAAAATTTAAAACAAAATTACAGAGCGTGTTTATTGCTTATGTCCTACAGCGTAGTAATACTAATAGCTCCAGCACCTGCTGTATTTATGTCTATAAAAAACTATTATTAATATTTAATACAGTTTGAGACCGTGGCCCCTGTTACAGCTGGTATCTACTAAATTATTTTTACTGGGTCCTTTGGCTCTATCTGCTGGAGGTTGTATTAAAAAATGATACAACAAAAAAGAGAGCTACTTAGCTCCCTTCTATTAATCTATATTTAATCCTACCAATTCATTTAGTACATAATCACAATAAGACCAGTCTCTACGACTATAGGCTATCTCTAAAACTTGTATAGCCTCCGTAATTTCACATTTTTTATCTACTAGCTTGTTAGCCCTCTCGCCAGCTTTTACTAGCTCTATAGAGTTATCGCAGTTAGCTCCTGTAGTTATTAGCTCCCTTATTACTAGTTTTTCTTTTTCTAGCTCTGCTCTAACCTCAGCTAGTTTAGCCTCTAATATAGTTAATTCCTTATTGTACTCTCTCTTAGTCATTTTCTTTGTCATTGTTAATCTCTCCTCTGATTTGTGTGTTCTCTGTAGCCATTGTCTCTGTGTCGCTGTTCTCAGCTGGTTCCGTTCCCTGATTACATTATTTATTATACAGTATAATCTCAAATGTGTCAATATTTTTTAAAATATTTTTGAGAAGATTTGAGACAATAAAAAAGAGCCTTTTCGGCTCTCTCTATATACAGCTCTTTATCTGCTGGTATTGCCTCTCTGTAATGTTTCCATTGTCTAGGGCGTCCTCTAAATTACCGTAGTTACTAAAATACTCTATAGCAGACCATACTGTAAAATCTTTCTCGTTATCTACTGTAGCTATCTCTACTATATGTAACTTTCTATCTATATTAATAAATACGTCGCTGTAGTCCTGCTCTATCTCAGCCAGTACCTTTTTAAGTGCTACCTGAGATAATTTATCCATTAGGCTACTATAACAGCCTATCTCATATCCTAAGGCTATTACAGCCTTTTCTATTCTGTCTCTATTACTCATATCCTATACCTCCCTTAAAAAGCTCTTTATAGTAAAGCTCTCTCCGTAGTTTTTCTGTAATCTACTAACTACTCCAGCCAGCTCTTGAACAGCTCCGAATAAGTCGACACATTTAAGCTCCACAGCATCTGTATCCCACAGCTCAGCCTCCAAATATATTTCTAAATGTCCTCTGTATTTCTTCATTATTTCTCTCCTCTGATTTGTGTGTTAATTTGTAGTTTCTCGTATCTGTGTCGCTCCTGCTGAGCTGGTACCGTGTCCCTCACTACATTTATTATTATACTACACAATCTCAAATGTGTCAATAATTTTGAGATAATTTTTTTAATTTTTTTGATTATTAATATTCGGTTACGGAGGGCATTTAGCCCCCTATAATTATCTAAGACCTAGTTGAGCTTTTACACCCTTCCATGCCTTTTTAATTTCAGCCTTAGCCTCAGTTATACAACCGTGGTCAGCTGTAAACTCTATAGCGTCTCCGTAGTAGTTATCTTCTATAACAGGGCAACCTGTACGAGAACAGTCTACTACGTCCTCTAACTCAGCTAGTAATAGCTCCTCAGCTTTATCATATAAAGCCTCTAGCTCCTCAGCTGTTAGTTTATTTGATTTTATAGTAAAGTAAGCTGTTTGGTATCTAGCCTCTCTTTCTCCGAATATATCCTCAGTAATCATAGTACCGAACTCTAAAGAACCTGACGCTACCTTTTTAGCTTTTCTAGGGTGCTTAGCTGGCTCAGTAACTACAGTTACGTCCTCAGCATTAACTACATATATATCCTCAGTAGTTTCTACCCATATTTTGCTCATATCAGCGTTATAGTCATAAACTACTCCAGCTACTATTTTCCCATTTAATCTCATTTCTACTTTTGCTCCAAATTTCATCATTGTTAATCTCTCCTTTAAAATCTAAATTAATTATTAAATTTTTCTAATAATTCCTTACGCCAATATATAGTAGCAACATCTGTGCCAACTTTATTTTCCACCTCATTTTTGTACTTTTATGTGTACATTTATGCGTTTTTTCCAGTTTTTTAATGGTTTTTAGGGGAACTATTTGACAAATACGACCAAAAAGCGTATACTTTTCAGCAAAAGAAAGTGATTATATTCACCATGTGGTGATTTTTGTCACCATCGTTATATTTTTATCGATTTTAGGAGGATAACATGAGCCAACACGGTCGATTTGAACAGGATTACCTGCGTATGAAAGTACAGATAGACAAGCTGAAAGCCTCTGGACTATCCGAGGAACAGCGCACTATTTTTTCAAAACTGGACAAAATGATACAGCATTTCGAGCATCATCTTTTCACTGAATATATTGATTTTGAAGAGATTTGCGACAATCTGCCAGATGCCATTTATGTCGCAAGCCCGGACGGTACGACCATTTATGTCAATGATACCTACACCAAGCTCAGCGGTATCACGAAAGCGGAGGTTATTGGTGAAAATGTTCACCAGATCAATCGTGAGAAGAAACTTTACACCAATGGTATCCTTCCCACCATTCTGAAATATCAAAAAAGATCCGAGATTATCGGTGTGATGAAAAAGACGAATACCACGGTCCACATCAGCGGATTCCCGATTTTTAATGATAAGCACGAATTGAAATACGCAGTTGCCTGTGACCGTGATATCCAACAGCTAGAAACCGTCAAGGACCAGCTGATCCAGTTAAAGAGCGCCATTGAGAAGAAAGAAAACGAGAACAGTTATCTGCGTACCCAGCAAATTCAGCAGTCCGAAGTGATTTTTAAAAGTGATCAAATGTATCAGGCTGTTTCTACTGCCCTGGCGGTTGCTCCGACAGATGCAACCGTCCTGATCACCGGTGAAAGCGGTACAGGCAAGGAAGTCATTACCAATCAGATCTATCAGGCCAGCAAACGTTTCGGTAAACCGTTTCTGAAGGTCAACTGTGCCGCCATTCCGGATACTCTGATGGAATCCGAACTGTTCGGTTATGAGCCCGGTGCCTTCACCGGAGCCAGCAAGTCCGGCAAAACCGGTATTTTTGAGCTGGCCAACGGCGGAACACTGATGCTGGACGAAATCGGCGAAATGTCAGTTCAGATGCAGACGAAGCTGCTCCGTGTCCTGCAGAACCACGAAATCACCAAAATCGGCGGCCACAAAGCCATCCCCGTAGATGTCCGCATTATTGCCGCCACAAATAAGAACTTACTTCAATGCATCGAGGAACATACATTTCGAGAAGACTTGTACTATCGATTAAACGTTGTACCAATTCAGCTTGTTCCTTTAAGAGAACGAAAATCAGATATAGAAGTGCTTTTTTATCACTTTTTTGAAAAATATACCAAGAAATACAACAAGCCCATCGAGATCTACAGTGATGCCCTGCATCTTCTGGAGAATTACAACTGGCCGGGCAATATCCGCGAATTAGAAAATGTCACAGAACGTCTTGTTGTTATCAACCAGAATAATATTATCGACAAGAAAACGGTAGCTCTGGTGCTTGGTATCCGGGACACAAATTCCTATGCCCATCCCGAAGATGAATACAATCTGAAAGCTTCCACCATTGCACTCGAAAAGCACATTATAGAAAAAGCCCTGGCCACCTTCCATACAAAACGGAAGGCAGCCACGGCTCTCGGCATTGATCATTCAACACTGGTCAAGAAATGCCAACGATATGGTATTTAGACGTCAATACTTCTTATTGTAACTGCGAAATTCGTGGTTCTTGAAAAGCACAAAAGCTGACAGTTTCAAAGCAGGCTCGCTCTCGCTGCCCAGCCCTTGCAGCGGTACATAAGATGCCAAAGGACGGCATCTAAGTACCGGACGTGTTAGGAGC
>OLPZ01000461.1_pt1 | contig 32401 bp, 33 predicted proteins | sample 1672711 | NCBI WGS metagenome assembly OLPZ01 (sample SAMEA3136716, study PRJEB25190) | human gut metagenome
CGAGCATCCTGCCCGGTGCCGTGTTCCCCGCCGCGGACGTCACCTGGCTCGACCGCGTCATCGGCGTCTTTGCCGCGAGCGTGCCGCTGCTGCTCGTCGCCTTGCTCACCGGAGGCTTTGGCGGAGGCGACATCAAGCTCATGGCGGCGCTCGGTTTGGTGCTCGGCTGGAAGCTCACGTTGCTCACGCTTTTCGGGGGCATCGTGCTAGGCGGCATCTACGCCATCTGCCTGCTCGTTTCCAAGCGGGCAGGCGCAAAAGATGCGTTCGCATTCGGCCCGTTCCTGTGCCTTTGTGCCATAATCTCGAGTGCGTATGGCAACGGTCTCATACATTCCTACCTCGGCCTTTTTGGACTGGGATAGACGTCCGAGCCGACGGAGGAGTTCCATGCCCGAATATTCATACAGAGCACAAGATGCCAGCGGCAAGACGGTCCGCGGCAAGCGCGAGGCAGACGACGAGCTCGAGTTGCATCTCGCGCTCAAAGACGAGGGCCTCGCGCTTCTGTCTGCCACCGAGCCCCGCAGCAGCCTGAAGACGGCTCGCGAGCTCAAGTCGCAGGCGCTCTCGGCGTTCTGTCTGAAGGTTTCGGAGCTTCTGGCCGCGGGCGTCCCGCTCATCCGCACGCTCACGATCGTCTCCGAGGAAGAGTCGATCAAACCCGCCGAGGCCGCCGTCTACTCCGGCCTCATCACGTCTATCAAGAAGGGCAGCCAGCTCTCGCGGGCGATGGACGAAGCACGCGGCGCGTTTCCCGCGCTGCTCGTCAACATGGTCGCCTCCGCCGAGCAGGCGGGCAACCTGGCAGAGGTCTTTCGCCGGATGTCGGCTCATTACGAGAAGGAGCACCGCTTCAACGCGAAGATCCACGCCGCGACGCTATACCCGAAGATCCTCTCCGTGCTCATCGTCGTGGTCGTCGCCATCATCGTGGGCTTCGTGCTCCCGCAGTTCCAGGATATGTTCGACAAGATGGGCGAGCTGCCGCTGCCCACGGTCATTCTGCTCGGCATCTCGGGCTTCGTCAGCACCTACTGGCTGCAGCTCATCGTGGCGGTCATAGCCGTCGTCTTGCTGTGGATGTTCCTGTCGCGCGTGCCCGCTGTCAGGCTGCAGATCGACCGGATCAAGCTCAAGCTCCCGGTTGTGGGCAAGCAGAACCGCACAGTGGCCACGGCGCGGTTCGCGCGCACGTTCTCGTCGCTGTACAACTCGGGCATCAACGCGATCACCGCGCTCGAGATTGCGAGCAACACCATCGGCAACGCCTACATCCAAAGCCAGTTCGGAGGCGTCATCGACATGGTGCGCACCGGGCACACCCTGTCCGAGGCGTTTGGCACAGTTGACGGCTTCATCAGCAAGTTCGTCGCCAGCGTGCGCGTGGGCGAGGAGTCTGGCAGCCTGGAGGACATGCTCACCTCCACCGCCGACACCCTCGACTTCGAGGCCGAGCAGGCCATGCAGCGCATGGTCGGCTACCTCGAGCCCGCGATGATCGTGCTCATGGCGATCATCGTCGGGTTCGTCATCATCGCCGTCATCGTGCCCATCTACAACTCGTACTCGACCATCGGCGCCGGGACGACAAGCTACTAGCATCACGAAGGGATTGTTATGCTCGTCGCATATCTACAGGACACATCGCTGAGCGTCGTGGTCGGCAAGCCCGGAGTCCCCGCGGCAATCGACGGCCGCTACCGCCTCGATGGCCTTCGTGGCATCGTCCGCGACGGCGTCATCATCGACCCGGAGGCCTTCAGGTCGCTCGTCGAGCCGTTCTGGAAAGAGCACCAGCTCGAGACCAAGCGCGTCAAGGTCGTGGTGGAAACCAAGCGCATCGCCGTGCGCACCACCGAGGCCCCCGTGTTCAAGAAGGAACGCGACCTACGTGCCTATATGCAGCGCGAGGTCCAGACGCAGTCGCGCTTTTCCGACCCGTGCTACGAGTACCGCACCATCTCGACCGACGCGGCCACCAACACCGCGCGCATGCTCATCACGACGGCGGACAAATCGCTGGTAGAGCGCATCGTCGGCACGTTCAAGCAGCTCGGCGTCGAGATCTCCGCAATCGCGACCCCCTACACCTCCGTTATCTCCTTCACCGAGAGGATGCGCGGCGACCACAACGACGACACCGTCTTGTTCCTGACTTCCGACCATGACCATTCGGTCGCCGTCCTCTTCAAGGCCGGCCTGTACCGCTACTCGTCCGAGCAGCACCTGTTCACCGATTACGGCACGCCCGACTTTGGCGGCGAGCTGTTGCGCAGCGTCACCGGCATCGAGCAGTTCATCCAGGCAGACCACATCTCCGAGCGCTTCGACCTGATCTGCCTGCTCGGCTTGACCGGACCCGCCTCAGACGTCGTCGAGGCAGCCATCCGCTCCTACGACCAGACGCTCAGGATAGCCGAGGTCCGCGAAGACGAGGTCTTCACCACAGCCCAGCCCCTCACCAGCGACGATGTCGTCGACATCCTGCCCGCCATCTTGGGGCTCGGGGCCTTCGACAACGGCACCGCGCTCGTCGACTCGTACAAGACGATCACCGGCACCGGCATGACCACGAGCGACAAAGGCGACCTCATCGGCGCGCTCAAGGTTCCCGTCATCTGCGCACTCGCCTGCATCGCCGTCATGGCGGGGCTGCTCGCGTGGAATGCCGCGACCGGCGGCCAGGCAGATTCCATCCGCAACTCGCTCATGACGCCCGACGCGCTCAAGCAGATTTCCGCCTACAACACCGCCAAGTCTGACAACGACCTGGCAGCCGCCACGCAGGATTCCGCCGCGCGCCTCGCGGACGTGCAGCAGAGCTATCCCGTGCCCGGCTCGCAGCTCGAGGCGGCTATCGACGAGTGCGCGAGCGGCCTTGTCACCTGGACGCCGTACGGCTACAGCGAGACCACCGGACAGTACGTGATTCAGGCGACGGCCGGCAACAACGACAACATCTCCACGTTCGTCGAGCGCCTCGGCGCGAAGGCGAGCGAGACGGGAGGCTTCACCGTGGCGAACAGCGGCTACGCCTACCAGGAGACCACCACTTCGACCCCTGGAAAGACACAGGGCGACTGGACGCTGTACGTCACGCTCTCGCTCGAGAAAGGGGAGGGACGTTAGATGAAAGTCGAGACCAAGCTCAGCGACCGCGACCTCAAGCTCATCAAGTACGTCATCTCGATTCTGGTCGTCTTCATCTTGTTCTGGGTGGGCATCCGCCCGCTGTGGGAGACGCACCAGCAGCTCGCCGACGACCTCGCCGTCCAGCAGGCACGCGTGCAGCAGGCAAGCGACGCGAGCATGACGCAAGACCTCGTCGACAGCACGGCGCAGATTCGCGCGGAGCTTGCCACGGGGGCACTCGAGGGCTTTAGCACCACGCACGATGCAGCGAGCGTCACCAACCTGATGACCACGATTGCGAAGTCGCACGGTCTGCGCGTCGTCGACTTGACCTTCGCGCTGCCGCAAGACGAGACCACGTACGCGCCGTCCACCACCTATGCGCCCACGGGCACCTCCGCGACGGGGACCTCGACCGCCTCGGCCCCCGATGTCGCGCTCTCGAAAGGCGCACAGGCCGCAGAAAAAGGCGACCTCACCGGCATCTACCAAACCAACGTGCAGATTGTCGTGAGCGGCACCGAAGCGCAGCTCAAGAGCTTTTCCGACGATTGCGCGCAGGCCTACCCCGGCATGCGCGTGCAGGGCTTCAAATGGGAGCAGGCAGACACAAACGGACAGGGCGACGCCGCTTGGCGCATGACGGCAAACCTGGCCGTCTACTCGTACAAGGGGAACTAGCACGATGGCAGACATTCAGCAAAACCGGAAGCTCCGCATCGGCGATGTCTTGAAGGAGCTCGATTACATCAACGACGACGAGCTCGAGGAGGCTCTCGCCTACCAGCGCGAGCACCGTGGCGTGCGCCTGGGCCAGACGCTCATCGACCTGGGCTACATCACCGAAGACCAGCTGCTCGACGCGCTCTCGAAGCGTCTTGACGTGCCGCTGGTCGACATCGGCGCCGTAGACGTTGACATCGACGCGGTACGTCTCGTGCCCGAAAACATCGCGCAGGAGACGAGCACCCTGCCCATCGCGGCGACGGACTCCACCATCACCATCGTGACCGACGACCCGCTCAACTTCTACGGAATCGAGGAGATCCGCCAGCTGACAGGACGCTCCGTCGAGGTCAAGCTCGCAAAGCACACGCCCATCGTCCGCGCCCAGCAGTACTACTACGCCGAGGTCAGCCCCTTCATGGAGGCAGAGGACGCAAGCCTCGACTTCAACTCGCTTTCCGACCTCGCGCAGATCGACGTGACGGCCGACGCGAGCGACGCCCCCATCGTCAACCTGCTCAACAGCCTGATTCAGCACGCGTACCGCGCCGGCGCCTCGGATATCCACATCGAGCCGTTCCAAGACTTCACGAATATCCGCATCCGCGTCGACGGCATCATCAGCGACTACCTCACCATCAAGCGCAGCGTGCACGCGCCGCTGCTCGCGCGCGTGAAGATCGTGAGCAACATGGACATCGCAGAGCGCTACCTGCCGCAAGACGGACACTTCCGCACCATGGTGGCGGGCGAAGACGTCAACGTGCGCGTCTCCGTCATCCCGACCGTCTACGGCGAGAAGGCCGTGCTGCGCCTGCTGTCCAACAACACGAAGATCGAGCACACCACCACCTACGGCATGCTCGACGAGGACTACGAGAAGTTCTGCAAGATCCTGGCCGTGCCCAACGGCATCATCTACCTGACCGGCCCCACCGGCTCGGGCAAGACGACCACGCTCTACATGGTCCTGCAGGCGCTCAGCAACGAGCTCGTCAACATCTCCACCATCGAAGACCCCGTGGAGAAGAACATCCCGCGCATCACGCAGGTGCAGGTCAACGAGACGGCCGGCCTGACCTTCGACGTCGGCCTGCGCTCGCTCATGCGACAGGACCCCGACATCATCATGGTAGGCGAGACGCGCGACGCGACCACGGCTGCCATCGCCGTGCGCGCCGCCATCACCGGGCACCTCGTCTTCTCGACTCTGCACACCAACAATGCCGCGAGTTCCATCGCGCGCCTCATCGACATGGGCGTCGAGCCGTTCATGGTGTCGTCGTCGCTTGCCGGCGTGGTGGCGCAGCGCCTCATGCGCAAGGTGTGCCCGCACTGCGCCGAGCAGCGCCCCGCCACAGAACACGAGGTCGGAATCTTGGGCCTCGCCCCGGGGACGCAGGTGATGCTCACCGAGGGCAAGGGCTGCCGCAGCTGCAACCAGACCGGGTACCGTGACCGTATCGCCATCCACGAGATCCTCCAGGTCGACCGCACCATCAGGCGCATGATCAACGACAAGAAAAGCGTCGACGACGTCCAGGCGTACGCCGTTGCCAACCAGGGCATGAAAACGCTCGCCGACGCAGCTGCGGCGGCAGTCGTCGCGGGAAAGACGACCCTCGAGGAATACCTCAAGATCGTCTACCAGGTATAGGGGGTGCAGCACATGAACTTGGATGGCATCATACTCAAAGCGCGGGACATGGGCTGTTCCGACGTGCACATCTCCGCCGGCGAGCCGGTGTTCTTCCGCCAAAACGGCACGCTCGTCGAGGCGCCGTACGACTTCAAGGCCAAAGAGGTCGAGGCCATGATCGAAGAGGTGCTCGACAAGCGTCAGCTCGCCGCCTTCGACGACGGCGACGACCTCGACTTCGCGCTCGTGTCGAGCGACGGTCTGCGCCAGCGCGTCAACGTGTTCCGCCAGCGCGGTCACATCGCCGCCACCATCCGCCTGCTCGACGACCATATTCCCACCATCGAGCAGCTCGGCCTGCCGTCCACGCTCAACGAGCTCGCCGACCGCAAGCGCGGCCTCATCCTGGTAACCGGCCCCACCGGCTCGGGCAAGTCCACCACCCTCGCCGCGATGATCGACTACATCAACCGCACGCGCGCCGAGCACATCATCACGATCGAAGACCCCATCGAGTACGTGTACACGCACAAAAGCTCGCTCATCCACCAGCGCGAGGTAGGGCACGACACCAAGAGCTTCGCGGCGAGCCTGCGCTCGGCCCTGCGCGAAGACCCCGACATCATCCTCGTCGGCGAGATGCGCGACTACGAGACCATCTCCGCCGCGCTCACCGCCGCCGAGACCGGGCACCTGGTCATGTCGACGCTGCACACGACGAGCGCGGCGCTCACCGTCGACCGCATCATCGACGCCTGCCCCGCCGGAGCGCAAAACCAGGTGCGCAGCCAGCTGTCCGGCGTGCTCGCCGGCGTGATCACGCAGTGCCTGATCCCCACAGCCGACGGGCTGGGACGCTGTGCCGCGACGGAGGTGCTCGTGGGCACCGACGCCGTGCTCAACATGGTACGCGAGGACAAGATCTACCAGCTCGACACCATCATGCAGTCAAACCGCGCGCTCGGCATGCACACCCTCAACGCCGACCTCATGGCAAAGGTCCGCAGCGGCGTCATCACCGCGCAAAGCGCGCTCGAGTACAGCAACGACCGCAGAGAGCTCACGGAGCTGTTGGGCTAGCGCATGATCAGGCGGACACGGGACATACTCAGAAACGAGCAGGGCGTGAGCATCGTCTTTGCCGTGCTGCTCGTCGTCGTGCTGCTCATCTTGGGCGGCATCATCGTGTCGTTTGGCTATGCCAACTACCACCGCTCGCTCGACGACATGGCCGCCGAGCGCACCTACCAAAACGTCTCGAGCGCCACCCAGCTGCTGCACGACAAGGCCGACGGGGCGCCCGCGAGCACCGACTGGGTCCAAAGAATCGCCGCGACAGGCGAATCCGCTGGCCAGACCCCCGCGACCATCACCTTGAGCGTGTCGAGCTCGCAAGATGCGCAGTTCGCGAACATCAGCGTCGACGTCAAGAAGAACGGGCAGGGCGCCTACAACGTCGCGCTGTACGAGACGGACGCACCGGACAAGACGGCGCTCCAGTTCACCCTCACGCTGGTAGGCGACAAGGCAAGCGTCGGCCCCATCACGAAGGTGGCGAGCTGACATGCGCATGACCCCCAAAGACATCGCGCGTTCCAACGGCGGCTTCACGCTCGTGGAGTCGGTCGTCGTCATGGTCGTGCTCGCCATCGTGCTCGCCTGCATCGCGGCATCGCTTTCGTTTGGCACGCGCATCATGGCCAGCCAGCGCGCCATCGCCAACGCCGACACGCTCGCCTCGACCGTCAACACGAGCGTCTCCGACGTGCTGCGCACGTCGAGCACGGCGCCCGTCATCGGCGTCGACGGCAGCTCGGTCACCTTCACGCAGGACTTCGTCAGCCCCTCGCGCGCGAAGGGCAGCTACACCATCTCGCCCGCGGCAGACGGCACGCTCCAGATTGCCGATGCGAGCGGAGATTCCGGCGCCTTCCTGCCGAGCGGCGTCTACGTCGACGGCGACCGCGTGAGCGTCACGTTCGCGGCTGGAGATGCAGCCGCGGGCAAGGCGACGACGCAGGTCACGACCACCGTGACGAGCGCGCAAGGCGACGTGCTCTCCACCCAGACGTCCAACGTCGAGACCCTGGGGGGCGGTGTCTGATGTCTTGCACACGCACAGCCACAAAGCGGGGCTTCACCCTCATCGAGGTCGTCGTGGTGCTCGCCGTCATGGCGGTCATCGCCGCGCTTGCCGTGCCCTCGCTCATCCCGTGGTACAACAGCTACAAGGCCACCGAGCGGCAGAGCAACGCCGAGCTCGTGTACTCGGTCGCCGAGAACAACATGGCCAAGATCGTGGCAAACGGCACGCTTGGCAACGGCAGCTCGGGCGCTGTCACCGCGGCGACGCGGACGACCCTGGCCAGCACCATCTCGAGCCCCGACCCCACGCCCGCGCTGCTGAAAAACGACGACGGCTCGACGGTCGACGAGGGGCTCGTCTGCCTGACCAACTACAACTCGGGCGATGCCGCCGCGCTCGACATGCTCGTCCCCAACATCGACGCGCAGGTCTCGAACGTCGGATTTTTCGGCACGAACATCACGACCGAGGACCAGGGCGCGGCGCTTCATGCGAAAGGCGTCTACTACCTCGAGCTCAACCCGCAGACCGGCTACGTGTACGGCGCGTTCTACTCCGAATCGGCCAGCTTCACTCCAGAGGTGTACCAGAGCTTCGCGAGTGCGAACCGCAACGACTCCGCTGCGCTCGCCGCCAAGCAGATCGCCTACTACGGCGGCGGCCCCATGAAGTCGTTCGTGCACGAGCAGACGCTCGACGACCTGGTCATCGGCTACTTCGAGTTCAACGGCAACGAGCTGACCGGCTCGTACGGCTACACCATCTCGAAGTTTGGCGAGGTGTCCGCACAGGTCCACGACAACCTCCCCGACGACAACGCCATCACGTCGACCGCCTACGGCATCTTGTCGGCAACCGAGCTCACGGGCAACGACGTGCCCTCGCACATCCTCGAAAACGCGCGCGTCCAGAAGGTCTCCGCCGCGAGCCTTGGGATCGAGGGCCTCAACGTGACGGGCGACGGCATGTACTGGTTCTACGAGTACGACCCGAGCACGCTTTACGACGACAGCGCCAACACCATCACGCACAGCTCGTCTGCCGGCGTCTGGAAGCCCTGGGAAAACGCGCAGGGCTCGTCGCAGTACCGAAACGTCGAGGTCTTCATCGACCCGAACTTTGCCGCCTCCATCGCGCCCGGCACCGCAAACCCGTTCAACAAGACCTTCCAGGTGCGCACCGGCGAGCAGCTCCAGCACATCGGCAAGCCGCTCGACTACGTGTACGACCCGAACAACGCCTGGTGGGGACAACTTCAGACGGGGAACAACAACACCTGGGTGGGCAGCTTCTACGACGCGAGCTACCTCGACGGCACGTACTACCAGACCCACGACATAGAGCTGCCGAGCGACTGGGTGGGCATTGGCCAGGAGAGCCGCAGCCGCCAGAACCTCCAGAACTTCTATGGCAGCAGCCCGCAGTTTACCGGCGCGTTCTACGGCGGCTACAGCCAGAAGGGTTCCGCGACGCCCGACCACGCCAACCTGCAACCGCCACAGAGCAAGGCCAAGAGCTTCGAGATCGACTTTGCCCCGCAGTTCCAGTTCGCATCCGACAGCACCGCCCCGAGGGGGCAGGCCTACATGTCGGACAACAACTACGTGAGCTGCGGCGTCTTTGGCTATGTGAGCGGCACGGTGAGCTACCTCAACCTCAACGTCAAGCGCGACCTGACCGTCGAGGTCGGGCGCCCGCGTATGGGCCTTGCCATCTGCCAGCTCGGCGGGAAGGGCAGCGCCAACAATTGCACGCTCACCACGAGCGCCGCGTTCAACATCGAACAGACGCACGATACGGACGACTGGACGGGCGTAAGTTACATGGGCGGCCTCATCGGCAGCATCTCGGATGATGCGCAGGCAGACACCTGCACCGTGACCGTGAGCAAGCCGCTCAGCATTAACGCGAAAAGCGACCTCCGGGACAGCTCGGTCGTCTACATGGGTGCGCTCGTCGGCTACGACGGCTCCAGCAAAGCGCTTTCCAACTGCACGCTCACCGTTGCCCGCGGCACGGCTGCCACGCTTTCCACCTCGACGTTTTACAGCAGCTACAGCGGCAAGGCGTACCTCGGCGGAATCGTCGGCTACAAAGGCTCTGACAATGCCACGGCAGACTCCCGCGATTTCGAGAACAACAAGGTCACGGTGAACGGTACCCTCGATCTTAAGGCGAATAGACGCTCGCAGGGAGCTGTGGGCGCTGTCGCGGGCACGCTGCAGCACGTGAACAACATCTCGGCGAACGATGCGGCATGTGACAGCCTCACCATCGCCGCAAGCGGCGAGAACGGCGCGAGCTTTGCGGGCGGGATTATCGGCAGGGCACTCGATTGCGACACGCTCACGAGCAACTCCCTCACCTTGCGCCAAGCGGACATCTCTGCGACTTGCACGAATGGCTCTGCAGCAGCCGGCGGCTTCATTGGCAGTGCGGAAGATGTCGGGCGCATGGAACAGAACACCTATAAGGCAAACGGCAAGCTCACGGTGAGCGCACACGCCAGCAACGGCAACTCTTATGCGGGCGCAACCATGGGCTGGGCAAGCGACAGCACGGTTGCCGGACTGAAGGCCTCCTTGAACGGCACCGTCGACGTGGACTCTACAGGCGGCAGCTCTGCGACAGGCGGCAGATCTGCGGCAGCCGGCGGTCTGATTGGCAAATCCTCGAAACTCGACGTCAGCGAATGCAGTGTTGACGTAGCGGGAGGAGGGAGCCTTTCCCTCGCATCGTACGGGAGGAGCTGGGGCAGCGCAGCCACAGGCGGCCTTGTCGGCGCGTCTTCGAACGACACGATCTCCCGCCTGCACCTGACCGCGCAAACCGGAACGAAGCTGCAGTTCGAGTCGAAGGTGGACAATCAGAGCCCCGACAAGACAAATACCGCAGCAGGCGCAATTGGCTCTGCAGACGATTCGGATATCTCGAATTGCTACGTCAACTCGTCGAGCACGTCGTTCGCGCTCAATTCCCGCATCGCCTACGAGCAGCCCTATGACGCGGCAAACATCGTCGCGGGCTTCCTGGGTGCCAGCGACAACGGCTGCACGCTCGACAGTTGCTTTGCCAGCGGCACGCTCAGCTCGAGCTCGAACCATGGACTGGCGGGTTTTGCCGGCTACCTGCAGGACACCACGACACGCGCTTCCTTCTTCGCGGGCACGCTACAGCAGAACGCGGGGAGCAACGCCTACGGATTCGCATGCGCAAACCACGGCAGCGGCACCATCGAGAACTGCTACAGCGCGGCAACCAGCACGGCTAACGACTTCTACGGATTCATGGACGGGTGGGGAACAGACTCGAAAAGCAACTGCTACTACCTCAAGGCCCCACGGGAAGGCAAAGCCTCCGGAACCGCACTCGACTACGCGACGATGACGGCACAATCCGACGGGATGGCCTCGACGCTCGGGTTTGGCTTTGCGGACGGCAGCCCCTTCCCCACGCACACGACCGACAGCAACGGTGTCTACATCGGCGCCGTCACATATCCGGCAGGCTGAAAACCATGAGAACGTTCTTCGACAAAATCATCCACAGCACGCGAGGCGAGACGCTCGTCGAGTCAATCGTGGCCTTCGCCATCATCGTCGTGATCATGCTCGCGTTTGCCGCCTTTGCCACCCTGGGGCAAAACCTCAACCGACAGGCGCAGGACAACGTCAACGGCGCGATGGGGACAATGCAGAATACGGGAATCACCGCAACGGTACAGCTCGGCGACACGACCGTTGCAACCGTGGACGTCAAGCGCACGCAGGACGGATCGGTCTACAGCTACACCGCGCAATAGACGCGCGTTTAGGCGATCTTGGGGGCGTGTTGCAGGAAGAACCTGCAGGTCTGGCAGTTTTCCTTGCGGGCCACCTTGAAGTCGACATCGAAGGCGTCGAGCATCTCCATGCCGCTCGCGCGCTCGTACTGGGGATAATCGCATACCATGGTGTTGATGCAGGTACGAGGGCAGATGCCGCTTGCGTCATGTGGGCAGTTTGCCGCCATCGTCCCCCTGCAACCGAGCTCTTCCCAACAACGCATGCGAACGACCTTCCTCCCCATTCTTGCTTCGATGCGAGAACTTTAGCACGAGTGCCTTCCCCACCGTGCACGGGAATCGTGGCACTGCCACTCATTTGCTGCAAAACACACGAAACATGTGGCACTGCCACTCATTTCGCGCAAGACGAACGTAAAACGTGGCACTGCCACACATGCGCCGTAAAGAACGCTATGAGAGTGTGAGGGGAAGCGAGTTAAGAAAGGGCATCTGGCGGAGAGATGGGGATTCGAACCCCAGATAGGAGTTATGTTACCTATACTCGCTTAGCAGGCGAGCGCCTTCAGCCAACTCGGCCATCTCTCCGCTGCTAGATGCAGATAAGGATTCTAGCAGAACAACTGCCCGCTGTGCACCGCACACGCGGGAACTTATTCTTTTTCTTTCGTGCCGTATACTGTCACCTACGTGTGCGGAGGGGAGAATCGTGGCTCACAACAACGGCCGAGCGGTCGGGATACTTTTTGCCGTCTTGCAGGCGATCATGTACTCGACCATGGGCATTTTCGGCAAGCTGCTCAACGGGATGGGTTTCGACAGCTCGCAGGTCATGGTCTTGCGATTCGTTTCCACCAGCGTGTTGCTCGGCCTGTTCATGGTCATCTGGCACAAGGAAAAACTCGTCACGTTCAGCAAATCGGTGCTGTTCCAGGCGCTGTTCTTCTTCCTGAGCGCGTGGTTCTACTTCCTCACCGTCGAGCACCTCGCCTCGGCCGGCATGACAACCGTCATCTTCTACCTCTTCCCCGCCGTCGTCGCCATCGTGAACGTGGCGCTGTTCGGCGAGAAGTTCTCGTGGACGACGGCGCTGGCGCTTGCCCTTGCCATCGGCGGCACCGTCTGCGTATCGGGCGCTCTCATCCCGGGTGCCGTCACGCTCAACGCCTTAGGCATCTGCTTTGGCATCCTGTCGTGCGTGTCGTTTGCCATCTACACGATCCTCATCCAACGCAACAAGCACCCCGAGGGGACCTTCACCGTCACGTTTACCATCGTGCTGCTGAGTACGCTTGCCTCGCTCGTCGTGTTCGCGCCCTCGCTGCCCTCGCTCGTCGCCACCTCGACCTGGCAGGCATGGGCACTGGGCGCCGCCATGGCACTCCTCAACACGATTGCCCCCATCGTCCTCTACATCGTCGCCATCAAGCGTATCGGCGGAACGATGGCCTCTCTTATCAGCATCAGCGAGACACCATTCTCTTTGTTCTTCGCATTTCTGATTTTGGGAGAGACGCTCACGGCTTGGCAAGCTGCAGGCGCACTGCTCATCGTCGCGGGCATCATCCTCGTGACGGCGCAGCCACTGATCGGACGCCGGCAAGAATAGGCGCCCGGACGATCATCCGAGCGGATTACCGGGATGGCGAGCCGCCTTGAGCTGCCCCCACGCGACGCGCTTCTTGCCCTGGTCGTCCAAGCATTCCGCAAAGCCCGGGACGGCGACCAGCGTATAGCCGCCCCCCGCTTGAAGCGGCTTTCCCGGTTGCAAGCCGCCCGATTCCACCCCGAACGCAGCGCGCAGCGCATCGATTGCCGTATCGTCAATCGCGACGACCGACCAGGGGTCTGCCTCCAGAATAAGCGAGGCGAGACCGCCGTGCTGGGCAGCCTCGCCTGTAGTGAGCACCGAGCAGCCCGACTCGTGACCGAGTGCGGTCGCTGCCGATTGGAGCGCGTTGATAACGGCCTGGTCCACCGGATGGCTCGTCAGAACCATCATCGTCGCATCGAGCGCCCCGTACATGTTGCAGTCCGCTCGCTCTAGACGGCGGTGACGGTGACGCCGTTGTCCTTGTCGTCGCGGTCGATCGCGTCTTGCGCCTCGTCGAGGAGTGCGCGCACGTCGTCGAGCGCGGACTGAATCTCTTGGAGCTTCTTTGCCGAACGCTCCATGCTGCCCCCGTCGGCCAGATGGTACATGCGGTGCGTCCAGCGGCGCGTCAGGGCAATCGTCTCGTCGATCTGGGTAACCGTGTCTTTGAGCTGCTGGGTATTAACGCCATTCGCGCACATGCTGTCTCCTCTTCACGATGTTCACACGGCCTGATAAGCCGTAACACTAATCTTTCAGTCGTAACAACGTGATAGTAACACCATCTCTTGCACCCCACGTTACAATCCCGCAAAAGGGCAGCAGGCTCGATGAGGGCAAGTTCGAAAAAAGTTTTCGATTATCTTCGAATATGTGTTGACGGGATTCGAGACAGTGTTATTATATTCGAGCTGTGTTAAGCGGCATTACCTCAGCTGGATAGAGGGACTGACTACGAATCAGTACGTCGGGGGTTCGAATCCCTCATGCCGCACCAGTCAAAATTGAAAGGCCACCTTCGGGTGGCCTTTTTCTTTTCTACAAATGCTACCGCTAATGAAAAAGCCCGCAGCAGGGCGTGTACCCCGCTGCGGGCTTTTTGCAATTTGCGCGCAATGCCTCGCTTAGAATTTGTCGGCCAGCGCCGCTGCTTGCGCGCAGCCGTCCGTCTTGGCGATGTCGCCGACGGCATCTACGCCGGGCACGAGAACGTTTCCGACCATGTCCCATTTGCAGAGCTTCGCACCGCGCTCGATGGGCTTGACCGCGCCGTCGAACACCGTCATGTCGCTTTCCTGGCAGCAGGAGATGAGTGCCACCTTCTTGCCCTTGAAGTCCTTGCCGCCCACGAAGAACGAGAAGATGTTGTCGATGATGCACTTCGTCTGGCCAGGAATGCTGTACCAGTAAATCGGGAACGAGAAGACCCAGCCTTCCGCCTCGAGCAGGTCGTCGGCGATCTTGTTGAAGTCGTCGTCGAAACTGCAGGCCTTGCCCGTCTTGAAGCAGGTCATGCAGCCATGGCACCCGTTCAGGTTCATCTTGGCCGCGTTGAATTCCTTGACCTCGTGCCCCTTGGCACGTGCCGCCTCGATAAAGGCGTCGGCCATCGTATTGGAGTTGCCGCCCTTGCGGTCGCTCCCCTTGATAACGACAATCTTGCTCATCACATTCCCCTTCCAGGTCCGAGCGTTCACTCGCCCCATTGTAGAACTCGGGCACGTCATCTGGGATGAATTGTCCCTCGGATTCCGCGTGCCCCATCATCGTCGCGCCGCGTAAGAGAAGGCATGCGAATCTACGGCCTGATGTAGCACACGGGCTTGTTTGAGATTGTCGTACCTCCCTGGCCGATCAGAATCTTCTCGAGCGTGCCGTCGACGGGAGCGGTGATGAACTTCGACTCGTCCCCCGCCTCCATGCTTGCGATGGATTCCCCTTCGTGGACGCGATCGCCCTCGGATTTGAGCCAGTAGACATGGCGCATGCCCTGCATAACGACAACTGGAACAGTCTTCGAATCGCCCATCATGCTCACCCCAACTCGCGTAGTTTTGAGCCTTGAACTGCTCTGACTCCAATTATAGTCGCAGTAATTTGAGAGTGAACGCGATATATAGATGCACGTATCTTCTTTGCGCATCTTGTTGTCCCGCAAAGTCACAGCACGGGTACGCAGGTTTTCTCATAGCCCACACGTGCATCGACGTCCATGATGTCTACGCGGATGCCGTACGCCTCGCGCATATTCCCATCCGTGAGGATTTCGTCGGCCGTGCCGTAAAGGTAGCGACTGTGCGGCAAGATAAGCACGCCCGTGCCTTCGCACATGAACAGGTGGTTGGGATTGTGCGTCGTCATGACAACGCCGAGGCCACGATCGCGTGCGAGCTCTTTGGCCAGCCGAACAAGCGAGACCTGGTTGCCAAAGTCCAGGTTCGAAGTCGGCTCGTCCATGAAGAGGTACTCAGACTGTTGAGCGAGCGCACGGGCAATGAGGACCATCTGTCGCTCTCCGCCGGAAAGCTCCGTGTACACACGACCCGCGAGCTTGCCAATCCCGAGCTCATCCAGCACCTCTTCGACGATTTCGTAGTCGGCAGCACCCGGACGTGAGAACATGCCAACGTGCGAGGAGCGCCCCACGGCGACGACATCGCGCACGTAGAACGCGAACGGCGCCTGATGCGCCTGAGGCACATACGCGACTTTGCGCGCAAAGTCGCGGCGGGGCATCTTCAGGGCGTCTTCGCCATCGAGGGTCACGCTGCCGCCCAATATCGGCTGCAGCCCCAGGATGCTCTTGAACAGCGTCGTCTTCCCGACGCCGTTGGGACCGAGCAGGCACACCACACTGCCCGGGACGATGTCGACGTTGAAATGCTCGAGCACGCGCTTCGCACCATAGCCGACCGAAGAATCGCGCACGTTCATGCACGGCACGACCTCCGATGCCTCGCCTGCGGGACCTTTCACAGCCAGTCCTTTCTCCCTTTGAACAGCACCCACAAAAACAGCGGGGCGCCGATAATCGCGGTCACGACCGAAAGCGGCAGCTCGGTGGGACAGGCGCGGGCGCAGATGTCGACGAGCACCATGAAGGCGGCTCCGCCGATCATCGCATTGGGGAGCAGCGATTGGTAATCCGGTCCGGAGAGGAGCCTGACCATATGCGGGATGATGAGCCCGACCCACCCGACGACGCCGCAGTAGCTGACGCTTGCCGAGGTCAGAAGCGTGGCGCAGCAGACGATGACGCCGCGTACCCGTCTGACGTTGACGCCCATCGCCGATGCCTCCTCATCCCCAAACGAGAGCGCGTTGATGCGCCAGCGCACGCACATCAGGGGGATTGAACCGATGCAGAAGATGAGGAACAGCACGGCGATCGACTGCGGGGACGACGTGCGGGCAAAGCTCCCCATGATCCAGTACGTGATCTCGGGGAGCTGCGTGTCCGAATCTGCCAGATACGTCAGAAGCGAGACGAATGCCGAGAACAGCGAGGACATGACGACGCCACACAGAATCATGACGATGATGGTGCCATTTCCCCTGCCGATGCTCTTGGATGCCACAACGACCAGGAAGACCGTCAACAGGCCAAAGGCAAAGGCCAGCCCCTGGGTGGCAATCGAGCCGAGCCCGAAGAAGATCGCGATGACGGCACCGAGCGAGGCGCCGTTCGAGACGCCGAGGATATCGGGAGCCACCAGGGGATTCTTCAAAATCCCCTGGTAGGATGCCCCCGATGCGGAAAGCGCTGCCCCGACGAGCATTGCCAAGACGATGCGCGGCAGACGAACCTGGAACAGCAGCGATTGAGAGAGCTGTCCTTTCGCATCGAGCGTGCCGGTGGCAGTTCCCCACAAAACGGAGAACACCTCGGGCAGGGGCATTGCATAATGCCCGACCCCCAGCGACAGCAGCGCCGATGCGATCAGCACGGCGATCAGGGCCGCCCGTACTATGCGGCCACGCAAACGAGCGGATACGTTCATTGATTCAGACCAGCCTCGCAGGCTAACGCGTTACAGCGCTGGACTGTCCCGCGAGGATCCCCTCGACGGCAGCATCGTCCAGATCGTAGCTGTAGTACTCCTTGAAGAAGTCCTTGACGGCGGTCTTTGCGTCGTAGTCCCCGGCAAGGTCGGGATAAACCTGCGACACGAGCCACATCGGCACCATGGCGCCTTCTCCGGACCTGACAATCCACAGGTACGCGCCCTGCGGGGAGACGAGCACATGATTGTTGGCGATTGCCTTCACCTTTGAAAGCGCAGGGTTGCTCATGAGCGCCTCTTTGCCTTCCTGCGAGTTGGTGATGATCCATTCGGGATTCATCTGCGCAATGCTCTCGGCGTCGATGGCAATGCCCTGGGCACCGCCGCCGCTCTTGTTGCCCGAATTTTGCCCATTGCTACCCGAGCTCTGCCCATTACTGCCAGCAGAAGATTTCTGCAGGTTAGCAGCAACGTTCGTAAGCCCATCCGCCTCGAAGTACTCGTTCATGATGTCGCTCGAGTTGACCGTTGTGAAGCTTCCCGAGTTGTACATCGCCTCGAGGATCGTCTGCTTGCTGCTGACCGATGCCGTCGCGTTTTGGGCATCGGAAAGCTGCTGCTTCCAGTACGTAGAGAACTTCTGCGCCTGCTGCTGATAGTCTCCGCCCAGAATCTCGCCGATGAGCTCGGTCGCATCGCAGAGTTCGTCCACGGTCGAAACCGAGTTGATTGGCACGAACGCGATCCCCGCCTGCTTGAGCTGATCGAGCTGGTCGTCGGAGTACATGCTCGAGATGCCAAAGACCACCTGCGTGCCCGACGCAATCAGGTCTTCGACCGACTGAGCGGAATAGTCGTTGGGGTTCCCCTCGGAATAGCGCGGGAAATACTGCTTGAACTTGTCGCCGATTTGCTGCGTTGCTGCCGCGGAGATGACCGGGTCTCCCTTGGACACGATCATCGTCACCTCCGCCAGCGCCCCGATGTTGGGAGCGACCTTGGTGACCTGTGCGGGTATCTGGACCTGCGTCCCATCGGATGCGGTCACCGTGCGCGTCGAAGACGACTGTCCCGAGCCGCCGCCCGCACAACCTACCATGGCAAGCGCCAACGCGCAGGCAGCCATCACTGCAATAACGCCCCTGATAACTCGCTTCATCTACTCCTCGTCCTTTCTTGTCCAAACTATTATCTTGTATCGAGAATAGATGTTCTGTAGGATAAACTACGGAGTTGCTCAGGAGTCAAAGGCAATTTTCGAGCAAATCCTCCGAGAAGACGAAGAGGCGGGAGGCGTTTTCAACGCCATGCAAAGCAATGAGAAACTCTATAAAGTCGCCGATTTCGCGAGATTGTGCGGACTTCCGAAGGACACAATTCTCTACTACGACCGTATCGGCCTGCTGCATCCCGCCAAGGTCGGCTCAAATGGGTACCGTTACTACTCCTTCGATCAGCTTTTCACCGCTCACCTCATCGAGAGTCTCAAGCTCTCCCACATGACGCTCGACGAGATACGGGACTTCATGTCCGCGCCCGAGCCTGCCGCCTATCACGCCCAGGTAGCCCGTTCGCTCGACGAGCTGGAGCAGCGCATCCGCCTGCTCGAACAAGCATGCGCCAGCATCGTCGTCGTAGACAAGCTTTCGGGGGAATGGGTCGAGTACGGATGCGGCGAGCCATTCGCCAGCGAGACGCCTCAAGCCGGCTTTCTTGTCCACCCCGAGCCGTTCTCGCATTTCGACGACGGGGTGCGCTTTCCCCGGCAGCTCAAGGAACTGCTTGATTTCGCGCATGCAGAGAACCTCGCGTTCGTCCCGCTCGTCGGCGAACTGCGTTTTGGCGAGGAGGCGCAAGGAGTGCAGGCAGGGTCGTACGCGGCGCTTCGAGTGTTCGATTCCCCGCGAGAGCTCAGCTCTTTCTCATATCATGTACGTCCCCAGGGGGCGTATCTCTGCGCGAACTTCTTTGGAAGCTACGGCGAGCTCCCGAGCTTCTATGCGGCGTTTTGGGAAATGGCAGCCGACGCGCAGCGCCGCGTCTCCGAACCGCTGTATCAGATTGCGGCAGGCCCCGTCTTTGGAAGCGGCGAGCCCTTTCCCATGCGTCTGAGCGCCAAACTTGAGAATGCCGGCTAGAACGTCGCCTTGTGGATCATCTCGCGCATCTTGCGCGCCGCGCCCTCGTTGACGATGGGAATGTAATGGTCGAGCAGCTGCAGCATCTTCTCCTGCTCTTCGGGGATGATGCCGTTGAAGCGCACGACATCCGAATCGTGCGAGCTGATAATCGACGTCTTGCAGGTCAGATTGGCTATGAAGGTCCGGATTTCCTCGACGGTCTCGACCTCGCCCGCTGGCGTCCAGGTACCGGCTGCGATGTCCTCCTTGAGCCGCCAGTCCTGCGTCGGGGTCAGCGTGACGATCAAGATGGTCTCGGGAGCTGCGGCGCTGAACGCTCGCGCGGAGGCAAGCGCGTTTTCCTGCCCTTTGCTCGCCCCTGCAAGCCCTGCCAAATAGAAGAACGTCGAGGTGATGCCCGCCTTGTGCAGCCGTGCCCCTTGTTCGACAAGGTCGTGTGCGGTCTGCCCTTTTTCCATGAAGGACAAGATGGGGTCATAGCCGCTTTCGGCGCCAATGCAGATGTCGCTCACGCCGCGCGCGGCGAGCTCCTCGAGTTCCGCATCGGATTTGGCGGCAACGTCCGTGATTCGGCAAAATCCCCCATAGCTTCTGACCTGGGGCATCTTTGCCTCAACCGCATCGAATATCTCAAGCAGACGTCGATTCGAGAGCGCGAAGGGATTGCCTCCCACCAGGTAGATACGCCGGTCGAGCTTCGTCGCCTTTGCGGCGAGCTCGTCGATGTCCTCCAAGATCTCGGACATGGGCGAGGGCTGGAACCCGACGCCGTTGTAGATGTCGCAGAAGTGGCATTTTCCATGCGAGCAGCCACGGGAGACCTGGAGCATGGGACACATCATGTCGCGTGGTGGGCGATGCTGCGGTTTGTCGATGTGCATGGCGTACCTCCCCGAGAAATCGAGTACACGCCCATGGTAGCGCAGACGGGATAAGCGTGCGCTGAATTATGAGATGCGCTGCCCCGCCTCGTCGAGGAGTTCTTGATAGCTGTAGACAAAGCGGTCGACGACGGTCTTGAGCACGTCAGTGGCTTGCTGCTTGTGCTCGTCGTAGACGCCCACCACATACGCACCCGTCTGCTTGGCAGATTGTGCCGGCGTGACGACGTCCTCGAAAATCGCGCACCGCGCCGGGTCGACGTTCAGGCGGCGCGCCGCCTCCAGGTACACCTTCGGGGTGGACTTGCCACCCGTGTGCAGCTCGTCGCAGACGCACAGCGTGTCGAACATGCCAAGGACCTCGTTGTTCTTGAGGGCGGGCACGAGAAGGTTACGTTGCAGGGACGTGGCGATAGCCAGCGGAGTACCGCACGACTTACAGTACTTGAGGTATTCGCGCGCGCCGGGCTTGAGCATGACCTGCGTTGAATAGCTGTCGAGGGCTGCCGCCTTCCACTCCGCGATGATGTCCTCGGGTTTCTCGTCGAGGTGGAATTTCTCGACGGCAAAGTCGGCGCCAGCCTCAAACCCGAGCACGGCAAACGACTCAACGTACTCCCTGTCGAAGGGGATATTGCGCTTGGCGAAGAACTGCAGGTCGACCTCGTTCCAGACCCACATGGAGTCGGCGAGCGTGCCGTCGAAGTCGAAAATGATCGCGTCGACTTCCCTCGTGCCAATAAACATGCGTGTTCACTCTTCCTTTGGGCGTGCCCTTCGATTGCGCGATGCGCAACCCACTGATACAGGTGCCAGCTCTCGCAGATACGCGAAAGGGCCCGCATTGCACGGGCCCCTCCTCAACACGATGCCTCAGGCTCGCACCTGAATGCACCCCTCCTTGAACGTTGAGTATCGCTACTCGGCAGCAGCCTCGGTCTCCCCAGACTCGGCAGCAGCCTCTTCCTCGCCCTCGGCAGCAGCGGCCTGCTCGGCCTCTTTTGCCTCGAGCTCGTCGAGAATCTCGAGGTCGGCATCTTCGGAGACGACGTTGACCTCGACGACAGCCTTGATGTCACGGTAGATCGTGATGGTGACCTCGTGCTTGCCGGCGGTCTTGATGGCCTTGCCCAGATCGATCTTCTTGCGGTCGATGGTGACGCCGATCTGCTCGGAGATAGCCTCGGAAAGGATGGCGGCGGTGATGGAGCCGAAGAGCTGGCCCTCCTCGCCGACCTTTGCGAGAACCCTGAGGGACTTGCCGTCGAGGGCGTTCTTCAGGGTGGTGGCGTCGGTCGTACGAGCAAGCTCGCGCTTCTCGATGTTGTGACGACGCTGCTCGAGCTGCTTGAGCTCGCCCTTGGTTGCCTGGATGGCAATGCCCTGCGGCAGCAGGTAGTTGACGGCGAAGCCCTGAGCAACGTCGATGACGTCGCCCTCGCCGCCGCGGCCCTTGAGTTCTTTAAGCAGAATAACCTTCATGTTTCAAACTTTCTCTAGTCCCGCATCTGCGGGGCGCTCCGCTATGGCGCAGAGCTGCTTACATATATGTACGCGCCTAACGTCGCAAACTCGAACGGGACGTATCGTCGTCACGTTTGAGCTTGCGAACATTCGCCCAGTAATCGACCAATCCCAACAGGGGAAGGACGAAGAACAGGCCACCTGACAGGATTCCGACCAGCCCTAAGGCGACTTGCCACCCAAAAGACATGCCAATCCTGTTCAGGATGCCCTTTCCAGCCGCCGCTCCCTGGACGAAGAGGGGAACAACGGCCGCCACCAAGACGTTGAACGCGATGGCATGAACCACGTTTGCGTACGAAACGCCTGGCAGAATCGCGACAACGTACAAGACGATGCCGGCGATGAGCGGATAGACCGTCCAAATGGGCAGGTCTACCTGCGAAAACGGTGCCCACGTCCGCCTGCGTGCGGCTTTCTCGAACAGCCACCTCAGGCAGAAGACGAAAAACACCTCCGAGGCAGACTCAACAAAGCAGAGGGCCGGAAGACACAGTGTAAACGTGTGTGCCGTGTCCTCGAGCATCTGACGCTGAGCCGCACCGGTATCTGCAGGAAGGGTGCTCAGCGAATCCAAGAGAAACGCCTCGTACCACCGAAAGGGATCTGTGCCCTGCTGTGCAGCAGCAACGCAGACCGCCGCGAACCCTGCAGCAGAAAGGGCAACGATTGCCGTAATGACCTTCGTCATCGTGGGCCGGCGAGCGGCCCACAGAAACGTCAAAGCCAAGACGGCAAGCTCGATGCCCCGAAACGCCACATCGGGCATTTAGCCGCGGTTCCTGCGGCCGCCGTTGCCGGACACGATCTTGACTGCGTACGGCAGAAGGGCCATCTCGCGAGCGCGCTTGATTGCGGTTGCGAGCTCATGCTGATGCTGCGTGCAGACGCCGGTCACGCGACGAGACTTGATCTTGCCTCGGTCGGTGATGTAGCGGCGAAGCGTCTGCGTGTCCTTGTAGTCGATGTACTTGACGTCGTCCTTGCAGAACTGGCAGTGCTTGCGACGCGGCTGATGGGAATATTCAGCCATCTTTCCTCCTCACAAATTCACTCGAAGACGAGGCCCTAGAAGGGGATGTCCTCGTCGTTGTAAGCCGATGGAGCCGGAGGCTCCGGATAGCTGGTCTGGGAACGTTGTGCAGGAGCGTTGTTGGCATAGGAGCCACCGTAGGAGCCCCTGTTGTCGTAGCCGCCGCCGTTGCCACCGTTGCGAGACGACATGAACTCAATCTCGTCGATGGTAACGTCGAGCTTGCTGCGCTTCTGACCAGTGTTGCGATCTTCCCAAGAGCTGTAGTGCAGCCGTCCTTCAATAGCCACCTTCGTGCCCTTGGTCAGGTACTGGTTGAGCGCCTCGGCACGCTTACCGAACATCGTGCAGTCGACGAAGTTTGCGTAGTCCTCCCAGTCGCCCGTCTGCGGATTGCGACGACGGTCGTTGACGGCGACCCCCACATTGAGGATGGCGGTACCGCTCGGAGTGGTGCGCAGCTCTGCGTCACGCGTCAGATTGCCGGTGATCATTACCTTGTTAATGCTCATTGCATACGTTCCTTCCAGTTGGACGTTAGCGAGTTATCGCTACGCGTTCTCAACCGAACCAGCACGATCATCGCGGCGCGTAATCATATAGCGGACGACAGCGTCCATGATGTGCAGCACGCGATCGAGCTCTGCGATTGCAGCAGGCTCGGCTTCGAAATCGATGAGGGTGTAGTCACCGTCCGTGAGACCGTTGATCTCGTAGGCGAGCTTGCGCTTGCCCCACTCCTCAACGTTGCTGACCTTGCCACCCTGCGAAGTGATAGTCGTATCGATACGCTTCTCAGCAGCGAGACGGGTCTCCTCGTCAATGGACGGATCGACGAAAAACAGCAGTTCGTAAGCCTTCATTTGGTCACCTCCTCCGGGCTAAACGGCTCCGGGATATGAAGGCTGGACCCGGAGCAGGAAATAACTACGGCATGATACCATCCGCCTTTCCACTTAACAAGGAAGAAGTCCTCCTTCTCCACAAAGTGCGTACTTTTGGCACTGCCACACGCACGAGTGCCATGATGAGCAGCGCGACCACGCCGATTCCCATCACCACTGCAGCCGTCGCGAGCAGCACGATAGGTATACCAGTCAGCTGCGACAGAGATTCGAAGACGGACACAAGACCCCTCGCCTGCAGCAGACACGCTTGTACCAGAGGTTCGAGTGCTCCCCGAACGCTCCCGACAAGCCCCTGCTCCTCCTCGGGCGCGGGCATCGACGCCTCCCCGGATGTGATGATGCCCGGCTCGTAGGATGGCTCGGCCAACGGAGACTCCTGGGGTGCCCCTTGCTGCGTTTGTATCACGGCCCCTTCGCCTGAGAGCGCCGGTGCCGTCGCGCTGGGCTGGACTGATGTGTCGGGCACTGCCGCAGGGGCTGTACCCGAGTCGCGTGCTGGCGCACTCAGGGGAGCCGCGCCGAACAACGTCATGGGATCGTAGTATCTCCCGCCTTTCTTGAGCCCCATATGCAGGTGCGCTCCAGGAGAGGAGGGGTCGCCCGTGCCGGCGAGCACGCCGACCACCTGGCCCTCCCCCACCGTCTGCCCTTCTGAGACGCAGCAGCTCGCCAGGGGCATGAGCGTGACGACGCGACCGTCTGAAAGCTCGATCGAGACCGCCTGCATCGTGGGACCCGACCCGCTCGAGCCCACACGGGAATCGCCGGAAGGCACGGCGCCGGTGTAGCGCACCTTTCCGGCGAGTGGGACTGATATCTGCAAACCGGCAGATGCGGGTATGTCTATTCCGCTATGCGCATAGCTCTTATCACCGGCCGTATAGGTATCGTGGAAGTGGACACTTGGGGAAAGCCTCGAGACGGACAGGGGCCAGGTGGCCGCCAGGGCGCCGGGGGCACTTGCGAGCCACGCGACAAGAGAGACTGCCAAGAGCAGGACACAGAGAACGAACCGTTGAACGACTGTACGGGGGGAACAGGCTTCGAGTGATAGGACTTCTCGTTGCCGGCTTTCCTCGGTGGTGCCTTTGGGCGATGCGTGCCTGCCTCGCATATGCTCCATCGTGCGCTCCAATCGTTTCCGTCTCGGCTTTCCGCAACTGCAATGATGACAAGCGAATCTGAGCAGACCACCTGAAAAACACCGAGCCGGATACGAGCAGGGGCAAGAGCCATCACGGAGCGTTTTCAGAGCAAAATCCGAGCTCGATAAGAGCTGGACAAGACCTCCGCAGGTAGAGTGCCCGGAACAGAGCACGCCCGAGCGAAAAGCATGGGGCTCGAGTCGTCTGCGCCCACAAGCACGCCGCATAGAAAAAGCCGCCCTCTTCGCGAAGAAGAAGGCGGCTTGTCTCTCAAAAAATGTTGATGCGGCGAGGGGCTATTCGTCGATGCGGCACGTCGTGCCCGTCACGTGGACCTTCCCCTGCGCAATGAGCTGCAACACTTTGGGGTAATACGTGTGCTCTGCCTCGTGGATATGCGCCTCGAGGACGTCGACCGGCTCGTCATGATCGATGGGCACTTCGTGCTGGAAGATGATGGGGCCCTTGTCGTACTCCTCGTTGGCAAAGTGAATCGTGATGCCCGTCACGTCGTCGCCCGCGTCGTAGGCGTCCTGAATCGCATGCGCGCCGCGGTGCTTGGGAAGCAGCGCCGGATGCAGGTTGACGACGCGGTTGGGATACGCGTCGAGAAGCACCGGCGTCACCTTGCGCATGTAGCCCGCCATGACGACGTACTCGACGCCGCGCGCCTCGAACAGCTCCACCATCTTGCGGTCCACCGCCTCGGGGTCGGCGTAGTCCGCCGGCTCGAAGACGACGGTGTCGATGCCCGCTTCCTGGGCCTTGGCGATGCCCTTCGCGTGGCTGTTGGAGGAGACGACGTATTCGATGCTCGCATCGAGCTCGCCGTTGCTGATGGCGTTGATGATCGCCACCATGTTCGTGCCGGTGCCCGAGATGAGAACTGCGATCTTCATGCGCACTCCTTACGCGTAGGTCACGTTGCCCGCGCCCTTGACGATAGAGCCGATGGTGAACACCGTCTCGCCCGTGGACTCGAGCTCGGCGCGCATCGCGGCGGCGTCTTCCGGCTTGCAGATAACGCACATGCCGACGCCCATGTTGAAGGTCTTGAGCGCCTCCTCTTCGGAAAGGACCGCTTTCTCGACGACGTAGGAGATGATCGGCGGAACGTCCCAGGTACCCAGCTCGACGCGCGCGTCGAGCGTCTTGGGGAGGGCGCGGTTGAGGTTTTCCGTGATGCCGCCACCCGTGATATGGGCAACCGCGTGCACGTCCATGCCCTTGCCGAGCAGGTTCAAGATCGACTTGACGTAGATGCGCGTCGGGGCGAGAAGCGCCTCGAGCACCGACTTGCCCGCAAGCTCCTCTTTGGGCTCGGCAAGCTCTTCTTCGCTCATCGCGTCGGTGACCGCGCGGCGCACCAGCGAAAAGCCGTTGGAATGGACGCCCGTCGAGGCGAGGCCCAAAATGACATCGCCTTCCGCGACGTTTTTCGGGTCGAGCATCTTGGGGCGGTCGACCACGCCCACGCAAAAGCCGGACAGGTCGTAATCGTTCGGGTCCATGACGCCGGGATGCTCTGCCATCTCGCCGCCGACGAGCGCGCAGCCTGCCTGGCGGCAGCCCTCCGCAATGCCACCGACGACCTGCTCCACATGCTCTGCGCGCAGCTTGCCGATGGCGATGTAATCGAGGAAGAAGAGTGGCTCGGCACCGCAGGCCAGCACGTCGTTGACGCACATCGCGACGAGGTCGATGCCCACCGTGTCGTGCTTGTCTGCCATTTGGGCGAGGCGCAGCTTCGTGCCCACGCCGTCGGTGCCGCTCACGAGGATCGGGTCGTCCATCTTCTTGAGGGCAGCGGCGGAGAACATCCCGCCAAAGCCGCCGATGTCGCCGATGACCTCGGGACGGTAGGTTGACTTGACCGCGGCGCGGATGCCGTCGACCGCACGCGCCCCTTCGTCGATGTCGACGCCGGCGTCTTTGTAGGTAATCTGTTCAGCCATGTTTCCCTCGCTGCCTAGTTGTTAGTCGATGCTTCGAAGCGACGTGTCGGGAATGCCGGCATCGCCGTTGACCAGGGGCTCGTTTCCTTCGAGGAAGCTGCCCCGCGAGAACTTCTCGGGAATCTCGACCGGGTACACGCCGTTGAAACACGCCGTGCAGAACTCGGCGTCGGCGCAGTCCGCGCGCTTGCACTCGTGCACGGGAATCCCGATCGTGCCGGGGTCGAGCACGCGGCCGTCGGTGCCGCTGTGCATGCCGATGGTCTTGACGAGACCGTTCAAGCTCAGAAACGCCAGGGAATCCGCGCCGGTGAACTCGCAGATTTCCTCCGTGGTCTTGTTTGCCGAGATGAGCTGGTCTTGCGTGTCGGTGTCGATGCCGTAGAAGCACGGCCACTTGACCTCCGGCGAGACGATGCGCAGGTGCACTTCCGTTGCCCCCGCGTCGCGCAGCATCTTGACGAGCTGCTTTGACGTGTTGCCGCGCACGATGCTGTCGTCGATGACGACGACGCGCCTGCCCTCGAGCGAGGCGCGCATGGGGTTGAGCTTGAGCTTGATGCCCATGTTGCGCAGCTCCTGCGTGGGTTGGATGAAGGTGCGCCCGACGTAGCGGTTCTTGACGATGGCCTCCGCATAGGGGATGCCGCTCTCACGCGAGTAGCCGATCGCGCCGGGGATGCCGCTGTCCGGCACGCCGATGCAGATGTCGGCATCGCACGGGGATTCGAGGGCGAGCATGCGCCCCATCCACACGCGCGACTGGTAGATGGTCGCGCCGTCGAAGATGCTGTCGGGGCGTGCGAAGTAGACATGCTCGAAGATGCACGGGGTGTAGCGGCGGGCGGTGACCGCCTGCTCGCACACGAAGCCCTCGTGGTTTATGCGGATGATTTCGCCCGGACGGACGTCGCGCATGTACGTGGCGCCGGCGATGTCCAAGCCGCAGGTCTCGCTGGCCACGACGTAGCCGCCGTCTTCGCCCTCGAACTTGCCGAGGACGAGCGGGCGAATGCCGTTGGGGTCGCGAAACGCGTACAGCGCATCGGACGTGATGAGCACCATCGCGTACGCGCCCTCGATCAGCTCCATCGTTCGGCGGATGCCCTCGCGGATATGATGGCTTTTCTGAGTGTAGTAGCCGATGAGCTTGGCGGCGACCTCGGAGTCGGTACCCGAGCGGAACTCGATGCCGCGCTCAACCAGCTCGACGCGCAGGCGCGCCGTGTTGACGAGGGTGCCGTTGTGCGCGAGGGCGATGATCTCGTCGCCCATGGCGGAGAGGTGCGGCTGGGCCGCCTCCCACGAACCCGCGCCGCCGCTCGTGGAGTAGCGCGCATGCCCGATGGCGACCTTGCCGGAAAGCGCCGCGAAGTCGCTCTCCTTGAACACCTGGGTCACGAGGCCGAGGTCCTTGTTGACCATGACGGTCGAGCCGTCGCCGACGGCGATGCCGGCAGACTCCTGGCCACGGTGCTGCAGCGCCTGCAGGCCAAAGTACGTCAGCCTGCCGACGTCGCGGTGCTCGTCATAAACGCCGAAGACGGCACACTCGTCGTGGAGATGGTCGTCTTCGAATCCGTCTATATAGCGTTTTTCAGTGATGTCGGTCTGAAGTGCAGAATCCATCTCCGCTGTTTCTCCTAGATGCCGAGTGCCTTCTTCAATGCGGCGACGCGTCGACGCGAGACGGGAATTTGCTCTTCTTCACCGCTCAAGGTGAGCAGCAGCGTGCCGCCGCTCACGGGGTCGACCTCGTTCACGCACGAGAGATTGACCAGGTAGCGACGGTGCACGCGGAAAAACCCGAGCGGCTCGAGCTTTGCCTCGAGCTGGGCGAGCGAGACCGTCGACAGGTAGCGATCCGACTCCGTGTGGAGGTAGGAGTAGTCGTCCTTGGCCATGATGTAGTGAATCTTGCTGGCGGGGACGAGCAGCTTCTTGCCGCCCTTCTCCACGGGAATGCGCTCGTTTGCCGTGGGGCGTCCCTGCGACGCGATGATGTTTTGAACCTTGTTGATCGCCTGCGCGAGACGCTCGGTCTCGACCGGCTTGACCAGGTAGTCGACCGCGTTGACCTCGAAGGCCTTCACCGCGTGCTCGCTGTATGCCGTGACGAAGATGACATACGGCGGGTACTTGAGCTTGCCCAGCGCCTCGGCGAGCTGCAGCCCGTTGACGCCCGGCATGTTCACATCGAGAAACATGATATCCGCGCCGACTTCTTTGAGTTTCTCTATTGCCTCTCGAACGTTCGCGGCTTCGGCGGCGACTTCGACCATTCCCGTCTCGTCGAGCAAGAACCTGAGCTCGGAGCGGGCAGGAGCCTCGTCGTCAACAATAATCGCTTTGAGCATATGGTCTCCGTTCAAACACAGTACAGATGTGAGTGTACAGCAAAACAGGGATGGTACCCGCGAGGACAGACAGACAGCAAAAGGAGAATTGCCTACTTCTTCAGGCTGTGGAAGACGGTCCCCCGAGCTTCGCTTTTCGGAGCGCGCACGCCCTCCGGCTCGGCGGCGGCAAGCTCCTGCTCGGCATCGTCCTCGCGCTCCTCGTCTTCTTCGGCACCGAGGTGCTGCTGCTCGAGCACGTCGTACAGGCTTAGGTACGCCGTCGTGCCGACCCCGACCTTCGAATCGATGTACAGGCCGGATATCGTGCCGAAGTACGCCTTGAGGCGAGCGTTGACGTTTTTGAGTGCGATGCCCATATGGGCCTCCGAGCTGCCGTCGACCAGGTGCTCGAGGCGGTCAGCCGGGATGCCCACGCCGTCGTCGGCGATGGAGATGATCACGCTGTCGCTCGCGTGGTACACGCGCACCGTGATATGCAGCGGCGAGCCGTCGTCGCGGCGGGCATGCCCGACGGCGTTTTCGACGATGGGCTGCACGATGAAGGCGGGGACCCTGACGTTTTCGAGCCCGGGCTCAATGTCGGTCTCCATGAGGATGTTCTCCTCGCCAAAGCGCGCCTTCTGGAACATGAGGTAGCGCTCGGTCTGCTCGATTTCGGCCGCGAGCGGGATGAGGTCTTCGGAGTTCTCGAGCAGGCGGCGGTAGTACACGGCAAACTCGCGCAGCATGGTCCGCGCCTTGGCCGGGTCCATGCGGGTGATAGCCGCGATGGTGTTGATCGTGTTGAAGAGGAAGTGGGGGTTGATCTGCGCCTGCAGCGCGCGGAGCTCCATCTGCGCGGCGAGCTCGGTCTGCTGCTGCAGATACGAAAGCGAAAGCTGCGTCGAGAGGATCTGAGCGAAGCCCTCGGCCATGGCCTTTTGGTTGTCGTTGAGCTTGCGGCGCGATTTGTAATAGAACTTGAGCGTCCCGACCACGCGCTTGTTGACCACGAGCGGCGTGATGATGCCCGCGCACAGCTTGCCCGTGTCGTGGGCGAACCCGACCGCGTGCGACGTGTCCACCACGCGCGTTCTGCCGTCTTCGAGCGTCAGGCGCGTGGCGTCGGTCTGGATTGGCGAGTTGGGCATGTGATTCTCATGGTCGACACCAGCAAAGCCCAGGACTTTCTCGTGGTCGGTCAGGGCGACGGCGTGCGCCTTGACGTTGGGCAGCAGCAGGTTGCAGACCGACTGGGCGCTCTTGACGGTGAGCCCCTGGCTCATGAACGGGAGCGTCTCGCTGACCAGCTCGAGAATGCGGTTGATCTGCCGCGCGCTCGCGTGGTCCGGGTCGCCCACGACCTGCAGGCCCACCATCGAGATGATGAAGAACCCGATGATGGCCGCAAGGGGCACGGCCGGCGAGACGCTCGCGTAGTTGACGATGCCAAAGACGATCGTCACGGAAAAGACGACGCAGCAAGTACCTAAGACGATGGCGAGCAGTACTTCTTTGACATCCATAGAGCCGTCCTAGCGGTTCTGTCCGTCGACGTTGATGGCTGTGAAGCGGCCCGTGAAGCCGGCCGCGCTCTGGATATTGCGCGCGCCGACCAGCTGGGATGCGAGCGGCGTGTAGTTCCATACCGAGCGCACGATGTTGGGCCACTGGTGCTGGAACTCGAAATAGTTGGCGCAGTTCTCGCGCGCGAACGCACCGGCCTCCTTGCGCGACTTGTTGCCGATGCGCCAGTACTCGCCGCGCTCCGCACGGCCGATGACGCGCAGGTACGCGGTGAGGCGTGCGCGGCGGTTGATGGCGTGCGTGAGCCAGGGACCCGGGTACGGGTTGAGCGAGGCGGGCATGACCTGCATAAGGTCGATCTGCGTCTTTGCAAACTCAATCTTGCGGTTCTCGTAGAACCAGCGGTAGACGTCCTGCTCGAAGCGGCCTGCAGGAGAGGCGTCCTCGGGCGGCATGTGCTGGACGCTCAGCTGGTTGTCGAGCCACACATCGACCCCGTACATATGGGCGGACAACACGTAGTCGGTGTCTTCTCCGCGCGCAATCCACGGGTCGAACGCGACCCTGCCGTACGCATCGGCGTGCAGCACCATGCAACCGCCGCATGCGGTGTTCGCGCGAGACAGGCGCGGCCCCTTGAGCGCCTTCGAGATGTACTCGTTGAACCCATGCGCCTTGTTCCAGAAGCGGTCGTACCACGGGACCTTGTCATCGGCCAGGGGGCTTCCCTGGCGGTCGAAGAAGTAGCCGGTCTTTGCCGTGATGACCGAACCGCCCGGCGTCTGGTAGGCAATGCCGTACACGGCGCGTTCCAGAAAGTCGGGGCTCGTGACGACCTCGTCGTCATCGAGGAAGATGACGGTGTCGTGTCCGAAGATGGAGGCTGCGAGCAGGCCCATGTTGCGCACGGCGCCGTATCCGGACAGGCATGCCATATCTTTGAGCGCGCCGATGCCGAGCTGCTCGAGACGGCGGTGGATGTAGCGCTGGCCGGTCTCGCCGACGATCGTGATGTTCAGGTCGCGGAAGTGGTCTGCCATGGCACGCACGCGGTCTTCGGCCTGCGTCTCGATGCCGGGCTCGGAGACGACGAGCAAGATGATGCGCCCCAGGCCAACGACCTGGCGCAAAGAGTCGAGGCAGCGCGGCAGTTCGCCCTGCTTGTCGATGGGAGTCATGTGATCATACAAAGGCCCGCGGTCGACTGAATGGGCGGTGCGACGCCCGCACCAGTACGTGGGGATGACGACGACAGGATTGAGGTTCATGTTCTACGATTCTCCTTCGTATTACGAAACACGGGGGCGGCGATGCGCCTCCATGGAGTGTATAGGGTACCACCGACACGAGAATATGCACCCCATTTCACGCGATAAACAAGCGCCCGAGGAGCTGCGTGGGAAAAGCGTTTAGGCGAGCTCGAAATCGACGCGCTGCTCGCGCGGATCCACGGCGCGCACGCGCACGCGCACCTGCTGTCCCAGGCGGTAGGTGCGCCCCGTTTCCTCGCCCATGAGCGTCTGGAGCTTGGGGTCGAACTGGTGGTATTCGTCATGAAGCGCGTCGAAGCGCACGATGCCCTCGAGCGTGTTCTCGAGCCGCACGTAGAAGCCACGCGCAAAGACGTTCGAGATCGTCCCCTCGAACACCTCCCCCACATGCCCCTGCAGGTACTCGCACATCTTGAGGATGACGCTGTCGCGCTCGGCCTCTTCGGCGACGCGCTCCATCTTGGAGGCGTGCCGCGCGAGCCATTCGAGTTGCCCTTCCATGGCGCGCGGGTCCTTGAGCAGGCGGTGCACCATCAGATCGGGATAGCGACGGATGGGGCTCGTGAAGTGGCAGTAGTGCTCCGAGGCGAGCCCGAAGTGCGCAAGCGGCTCCACGCTGTAGCGCGCGCGTTCCATCGAGCGCAAGACGACGTAGTTCACGAGCGTCTCGTCCGCGCGGCCGGCTGCCGCCTCGAGCACGCGCTGGAAC